>Ga0182738_1000051_pt1 | contig 229581 bp, 168 predicted proteins | sample eDN5th30CBELigMG_FD_128876 | JGI IMG/M metagenome (GOLD analysis project Ga0182738, IMG submission 128876) | Enriched Miracle-Growth compost microbial communities from Emeryville, California, USA - eDNA 5th pass 30_C BE-Lig MG (version 2)... ...
ATCAATGACAGGTGATCATCCACCCCAGCTTCAACCACGGGAGTGAAGTCCGCTGATCAGCCTGGAGCGTAATTTTGAAATCATGCTGTTCATCGTCACGCGATGCAGGACCGACGGAAGATTCTGCCGGCGCGTTTTGCGGAGCTTCCAAATGCGGAAGAGCGAGAGAGTCAGCCTGTTACTCTGGCCTGCTGGCCTCCGTTCCAAGCAGAGATTTTGCTTCGGCCGCCAGGAAGAAGGATCCGGTGATACAGATCAGGTCGCGGGGAGTTGCCCAGGTTCTGGCAGCGGCAATTGCTGTTGCCGGCGTGTTCTGAATCCGCCAGGGACAGGTGAGTATTCGTTCCGCCATCTGTTTCAACTCATGGAGTTCCACCGCGCGAGGATTCGTCGTGAACTGTGTCAGCCAGATTTCGTCCGCGGTTTCATTGAGCGTTCGTAACATTGTCTCCGCCTCCTTGTCCCGGGAACTGGAGAAGATTACCAGGCGGCGTTGGGCGGGCATCTGATGGATCGTGGCGCACAGGGCAGCAATGGATGCGGGGTTATGGGCGACATCCACGATCAGCAGCGGATCGCAATGAATGACTTCCACCCGTAATGGGCAGCGGGCATTCTTCAATCCCTGACGAACAGCCGTTTCAGGCAACTTCCACCCCTGCCCTGCCAGGAGTTGGGTCGTGGCGACCGCCAAGGCTCCATTTTGTGTCTGATGCTCCCCCGGCATCCCCAGTTCCAGGTCCCGCCAGTCAATTCCCATTCCTTGAAAATCGAAACGGTAATTGGCGGACAAGTCCGGATGGCCCTGTTTCCGGCGGTGCGGACGACAATGAAATTCGGTTCCCAGTCGGAACTGGCTGACTCCCTGTTGCCGGGCAATTTCCTCCGTCGCCCGGGCGGCTGCCGGATCGGTCACATGCGTGACAACCGGCACTCCCGGCTTGATGATTCCCGCTTTCTCCCGGGCAATGGCTGCCAGTGTCTCTCCCAGCAACCGGGTATGGTCGCGGCTGATGCTGGTAATGACCGTTACCGCTGGATTGCAGATATTCGTGGAATCGAGCCGTCCTCCCAGCCCCACTTCAATCACAGCCAGATCGACATGCTGATTTGTGAAATGCATCCACCCCATGGCGGTCGACATTTCGAAAAATGTCGGGAGGAACGCGGCATCCTGTTTCTGGATCTTCTGAACGACTTGTTGCAGATGGTCATAAAGATCCGCCACGTCCCGCTGCTCGGGAACGGTTCCATTAACGGTGAACCGTTCTTCAAAACGATCGACATGGGGAGATGTAAACAGGCCCACGCGGTATCCAGCTGCTTCCGCGATGCGGGCCACCATCGTCGCGGTCGATCCCTTCCCCTTTGACCCGGCGAGGTGCACGGTGGGCAGGCGCGATTGTGGATTGCCCAGAGCCGCCAGCAACCGGCGGATGGTGTTCAGTCGAAAATCGGCGATTGATGTGGCTGCATCGGGGGTCCGTTCGTAATTCAAACGGCTGAACAGCCCTTCCATCGCACGCTGATAACGCGTGTCGTCCATCACGGAACCCTGTTCCAAAGGTTCGTCAGAATTGCTCGCCGGCAAGATCTTCGACTTCAAGTTGGAATTCGGAAAAGAACACCATTGTTGACAGGAGCTGTCACCCGACATCCGCCTGTCCGGCAGAGAACAGCATGACCGGCAACGGCCGGTTCAGCAACTGCGATCAATGGACATTGTCGGGAGTTGTGCGAGAACATCCCGGGCCGGAGAAGGGGGGAGCAACTGCAATTCGCGGCGAGCCGCGTCGGCACATCCCCGGGCGGTCATCAGTGAGTCGTCGATGGCTCCCTGTTCGCGGGCAGCAACAGCCAATTCGCGGCAGTCGTCTTCGGCCCCCCCTTCCAGCAACGTGATCAGCCGCTCCCGTGCTTCCGGAGTGCTGTGCTGGAGCAGACGAATGATGGGCAGCGTCAGTTTTTGCTGGGCGAGGTCTGTTCCCAGCGTCTTGCCGACGGACGATTCGATGCCGATCAGGTCGAGCACGTCATCCGCAATCTGAAAGGCTTTGCCGAGATTGCGGCCATAGCGTTCCATGGCCATGATGACCTGCTCGTTCGCACCGGCATAACGGGCCCCAATTTCACAGGCCACCGCGCACAATTCGGCTGTTTTGCCTTCAATGATGGCAAAATAGTCTTCTTCGCTGAGTTGGAGATTCCCCCGGTTGCGGGTCTGCATCAGTTCTCCTTCGCAGACCCGGTTTGTTGCCCGGCCGATGATCCGGCAGGCTTCCGCGCTCCCCGTGCTGGCAGCCAGATGAAAAGCATGGGTAAACAGGTAATCTCCGTACAGGACGCTGGTCTGATTGCTCCAGCGGACATGTACCGTGGCGACATGCCGGCGGACGTCCGCATCATCGAGTACGTCATCATGAATGAGCGTGGCGGTGTGAATCATTTCCACGACCGCGGCGAGAATCCGATGCGATTCCGTGACATTGCCCAAGGCATGTGCCGTCAGCAGGCATAATAGCGGACGCAGACGTTTGCCCCGGAACCGGCGGGTATGTTCGTTGATATCGTGGACAAACGGATTTTCCGAAGCGAGTTCCCGCTCGAAACGATGATCGACATCCGCCAGTGCATCTCCCAGGAGAAACCGGGTCCGCTCGAGCAGTTCATTCACATTCTTAATCTGACTCATGACCAACCTTCAGGAATTGCGGCCTTGCTTTCAGAAGGGACCGCAAATTTTTCATAACGCTAACAAAACTTGTCCCGCTTCGCTCACGAAAAGGAAAATTTCATCATTTCAGGTTTTGTTTGCGGTTCTCTTTCTCATCACGGAGAAATGCCCCCTTTCTCCCCGGCATTTCCAGCAGTCACATGGACTGGTTCCATCCGTGCGGAGGCCTCCTTCCGGGAGTCCGCCAATGAGGACGCGGGCAGCGTCGGCCTCGGTCGAAATCCAAACCGGGAGACATCCGTCAATCGGAAGACGAGTCTCGCCGGCGCAGGCATTGCTGGCCACGTCAGTCCTTCTCAGGCACATGATAGATATTGATCGTCGATCCGACACGGCCAACGGGCCGAAGTTTTCGGAACGAAGAATAGGAATTTTCGGGAGCATGTAATAAATGAAGACTGATCAGATGCCAGCCAGGCACCGGTTTTCCGGAAGGGGTGAATGGAGCAGCAATCCCCAGGGCCTGATGGGGGAATCCAGAAACCGGAGCCATTGTCACCGGACGACACTCAGGGTGACTGTCGATCCACGCCTTGGCTCGTAGTAAATCCTGTCCCCAGTCCAGGTTGGAGTCAATCAATACCGGCTGGCCACTTTCCCCCCATCGAGACAGCATGTTGAAATAACTCAATGAATGGGGAAAAACAGCCAGGCTCGACATCAGACTCGCTGCCAAGGGAACACTCCACCATCCCCAGGACGGAAAAATCCAGCCTGGCCACCTCAGTACCGCAAATCCTCCCAGTAGAAAAAACAGCGGCAAAACCGGTAAGACATAACGCACATGACGATTCAACCCGGTTTCGGCGCTCACCAGAATAAACAGCACGACGACCGGCAGCCATAAGGAAACCAGACTCCCCGCCATTTTTTTCCCACCACGAAGCTGGATTCCCCTCAGCAGTCCCAGACCTGCCAGAAACCACGTCCCTAATGGAACTTTCACTCCCAATCCGATGGCATAATACGTCCACCACCCTCCCCGCTGAGATTGCCCCCACAAATAACTCAGCCGCGTCTGCTCGAGATCCCATTTCTGGAGATCGATTCCTGTGATGTAGTCCCTGGGAAATGGAACCGGAATTTCTCCCAGCCAGCATCCCCGAAAACGATTCCCCGCAGGATCAAGTTCTGGATCCAGTTGTTTTCCGGACAACAGGCGACTGTAAAAAGGAATTTCTTTCAGGGCCGTTCCGGTTCCGTCATACCCATATCCGAGATTAAGAAGGCTGCCGCCGATCAGCAGAATAAGAACCAGTTGCAGAAGGAAATTTTTTCGATCAGAAGATAAGCGGCAAATACAGAGAACGAAAACGCCAATCAGCGGCCACAACCCCAGCAGGATCCCCCAGTAGGTCTTGGTCAACAGGGCCAACCCCAGGCAAAGACCGGCACTCAAGGCGTTTCGCGATGTCGAGGAGTTCAACCAGGCCTGAAATCGCCAGGCTGCCAGGAGTCCGCAGGCGGTCGCAGCCACATCATTGGTGAGCAACGATCCGTGAGCCAGAAGCGACGGCGAAAAGCACCATAACGTGGCAGCGACTCCCCCTCCCAGCGGAGATGTCAATTCCCGGCCCCAGAACCAGCAGACCGTCAATCCCAGAAGCGAAAACGGCAGGCACATCCAACGCGCCAGGCGAAACAACCCCATGGAATTCAATCCATTGGCATAGATAAAATCGGCAGCGACATCCCATTCGCATCGCCGGGAACTTCCGATGCTGTAATGGGACCAGTCTTCCTCATGGGAAACAAACCGCACCGGCAGGCTCGCCAGACCTCGCACCAGCGGAGGATTGACCCGATAGAGATCGGTCCGGCCAAACCTCCAGATCGCCAGACCCGCTGGAAGATGTGCCGATTCATCCAGCGTGGGAGAATAAAAGACCGTGAGAAAAGCCATCAGCCCCAGATGAATCAGCAGCAGCAACCCCAGCCCGCGATGCTTCCAAAGAGTCTGGGCTCCAATCGTATTGGAAGGCTTAAAAGAAAGACGAATGAGGAACATGGGAAGACAGAAATGTCCGATTGATTTTCCAAGGTATCAGAAACGTCAGGAAGCCCGGACATTTCTATCCGATGTCTTTGTTCAACAGGCTGAGGTGTTGCACAAACATCGCAGGGTCTGTCGCGCGGACCATGACAGTCTATCTCTCATGGTCCGCACAGCGGACCCACTCAGGTCCGGCGCTTCAATGTGCATCAAATGGGCAATTTGCGAAAAATCGGGACTTTTTGTCCCGACGAGTTTCCTTCGTTGGGTAGTCGGAAGCGTCCAGCGCTCCTACTATTGATCATGTGCGTGTTGACTGTGACCGCCTTGCAGATTGGCACGGAAGCAGAATTTGTGCGACAGGATGCAAAACGGGGTTTGTCTTTTTTTGTATTTTGAGGGAAAGAGAAGCGGGGAATCAACCGCAGGGAGTGATACCATCATCGTCCTGTTTCTTCTCAATGATGGACTCCCTTTCTCAATCCCATTCTTCCGGTGCCCCTGATTCGCTCCCTGTCATGACAGCATCATCGAACGGAGACATGATGTGGCAGAGGGAAGCAGGCGGTTTCTGTTTGCGTTTGTCGACGTTCACGCTGATGCCCGGGCCATGCACTGAACCTCAAATTTCCACTGTCCGCGAATAATCATTCGGGCTTCGCGGAGAGAGACTTTTCAAGGAGTGAGACGGGATGGTTCGCAAAGTTCGCCGAAAAATTGTGACTGCAATGTTGTGTTGTCTGTCGCTGGTACTGGGGAACGGATTTCTGACGAATCATGCCCGTGCCGAGGGCCGGGTCTCTGTGGCGGCAGCGGGAGACAACCCGTTCCCTGGCCGGTTTCCCGCTCCCAGTCTCGATGGTGGAACCGAGTGGTTGAACACCTCGGGACCGATCTCCTTGCAGGACCTGCGGGGAAAGATCGTTCTGCTCGACTTCTGGACGTACTGTTGCATCAACTGCATGCACATTCTTCCGGACCTGAAATACCTGGAACATAAATACGCAAACCAGCTCGTGGTGATCGGCGTGCATTCCGCCAAGTTCGACAATGAAAAAGAGAGTGAAAATATCCGCGAAGCAATCATGCGCTATGAGATCGAACATCCGGTGATCAATGATTCCAATATGGTCGTGGCCCGGAAATACGAGTTCAGCAGCTGGCCCACGCTGGTCCTCATTGATCCGGAAGGAAATTTTGTCGGCCGCCAGCCGGGAGAAGGCTCGCGGGAAATGTTTGACAAAGTGATCGGCAAAATGGTGGCCTACCATCGTGCGAAGAGGACGCTCGATGAAACGCCGGTGAAATTCAACCTGGAGCGCATCAAGGCCGAGCCGACGCCACTCCGCTATCCCGGAAAAGTTCTCGCGGACGAAGCCGGCAACCGCCTGTTTATCACCGACAGCAATCACAACCGGATCGTGGTGACGTCGCTCGAAGGGGAGCTTCAAACCATCATCGGATCGGGAGCGATCGGCCATAAAGATGGAAGCTACGAAGAAGCCAGTTTCGATCATCCCCAGGGATTGGCCCTCGTGGACGGCGATCTGTATGTCGCGGATACCGAGAACCACATGCTGCGGCTCGTGAATCTGAAAGACAAGACCGTGAAGACCATCGCGGGAACGGGTGTGCAGTCCTATGCCCATCCGGCCCTGGGAGCCTCTTTGTCGATGAAGCGGACCCCGCTCAACAGTCCCTGGGCGCTCCAGGAATTGAAGGGGATGCTGTATGTCGCCATGGCCGGACCACATCAGATCTGGCGGCATAAAATCGGTTCGGAAACCATCACTCCTTTTGCCGGAAGCGGACGTGAAGATGTGATTGATGGAACGCTGCATAACGCAGCCCTGGCCCAGCCTTCCGCAATTGTGACGGATGGGCAATTTCTTTATCACCTGGACAGCGAGGGGTCTGCCGTCCGGCGGATCGAACCCAGGGCCTCCGGACATGTCGTCACCGTTGTCGGACCACATGACTTTCCGCAAGGGCGCTCGCTCTTCGAATTCGGCGATAATGACGGGCACGCGGATGCCGTCCGTTTGCAACATCCCATCGGTCTGGCTTATCACAACGGCAGCCTGTATGTCGCGGATACCTATAACGACAAGATCAAGAAAGTCGATCCAATCAAACAGAACGCCGTGACATGGCTCGGAACGGGACAACGGGGCAATGCCCTCGACCCGGTCCAGCTGGCGGAACCCGCCGGCCTCTCCGTGGCGGGAAACACACTCTACATTGCCGATACCAACAACCATCGGGTCCTGGCAGCCAATCTCGACACCGGGGCCACCCGCGAACTGACAATTGCCGGGCTGACTCCTCCCTCGCCTCCGGAACCCACCGACGAAGAGAATTTCAAGGGGGAATCCGTAGACGCTCCCGCAGTCACGCTGGCGGCTGGAAAACCGGCCATGGTCAACATCAACTTCCATTTCCCTGCGGAATACCAGCTCAATGAGCAAGCTCCGGTGATCTATCAATTGAAGATGGAAACCGGCACCCAGCTCCTGGCAGCAGAGAGCCTGGGGAAACGGAAACGGGCGGAAAAAACCGAAACCGGAGCCCATCTGGAACTCCCCGTCACGGCCGCCTCCGGCAATGGAACGCTGACGCTGACGCTGAGTTATCAGTATTGCAAACATGGAACCGGCGGCCTGTGCAAGTTCGGTTCGCAACGCTGGAATATCCCGTTGACCATTGCGGAGAACGGAGCCAGCGAGCTTTCTCTCGACGTGCATCCCGGCAGCAGATAGAGCCCGTTCCGCTTTTCCGATCATAGAGTCGTTATTGGGGAAACTTCAGTCCCATTACCGCCGGGGCCAGCCACCACATGGCTGCGGTGACGTAGACCACCCCCAGGATATTGAGGATCAGGCCATAGCGCATCATTGTTGTCATGGGAACTTTGCCGGTACTGAAAACCAGTGCGTTGGGCGGCGTTCCCACCGGCATCATGAAGCCGCAACTCGCTGAGATTGTGGCTGGCACCATCAGCCAGCGGGGATCAATCCCCAGCTGAACCGTGATCGCCGCCAGAATGGGCAGCATGGTATTGATCGTGGCGGTATTGCTGGTGAATTCCGTCAGAAATGTCAGCAGGCAGCAGGTCGCCAGAACCAGGACGAGAATTGGCTGGCCATCCAGCAGTCCGGAAAACCCTTTCCCGATCCATTCGGAAAGATGTGTGGCGGAGAACGCATCCGCCATGGCGAAGCCTCCGCCAAACAGCAGCAGCATTCCCCAGGGGACATTCCGCTCGGCAACAGTCCAGGTGAGCAGTCGCGGCCGTGTCCCTTCCGCTGTTTTGTTTCCCGGAAGAACGAACAACAGCAGTCCCATCGCCATGGCGATGGTGGAATCATCAATGGTCTTTCTAAGGCTGATGTTCTGAAAACCCGCTGCCAATAGCCCCTTGTCGAGCAGATCGGTCCATCCCGGAAGAATCGGGTGCTGATTGATAACGAGCGGTTCGCGGAAAATCCATAAAAATGCTGTGGCCATAAACGTGATTCCGACCACCCATTCCGCGAACGTGGCCCGGCCAATTTCTTGCAATCGCTGACGAAAAAAGGTTCGTGTCAACTGCTCGGAGTTCGGGAAGGGGCGGACGTGCCAGCACATGACCACCGCTGCCGAGAGCAACAGGCAGACCATCACCGGAACAAAAATAATCATCCATTCCGCGAATGATAACGGAGGATACCCCTGGGAAACGAATTGCCGTTCCCAGTAACCGCGCAGGCTCACATTTGTCGGCGTTCCCACCAGCGTGGCAAAGCCCCCGCAACTCGCCGCATAGGCAATCCCCAGAAGCAGCGGAATCGTCAGGCTGCCGGCTGCTTTGTCAGCTTCTTCCGGTTTCAGATCCGTCAACGTGTCGCGGAGTGTCGAGATCAGTGCCATGCCAATGGGCAGCATCATGAGTGCCGATGCGGTATTGCTGATCCACATGGAAATTCCAGCTGTCGTCAACATGAATCCAACAACAATCATCCGGGGGCTGCTCCCCACGTGAGAGATGATATGCAGGGCAATCCGCCGGTGAAGATTCCATCGCTCAATGCCGGTGGCGAGCAGGAAGCCCCCCAGAAACAGAAAGACGTTCGGATCCGCATAAACCTTGCTGACATCTTTGTTCGAAAGAATTCCCATCGCGGGAAAGAGCGCCAGCGGCAAAAGGCTCGTGGCGGGAATGGGAATCGGTTGCAGGATCCAGAACACCGCCATCAGCACCGTGACCGCAGCCAGACGCTGGGCCGGAACGGAAAGCCCCGCGGGACTGGGGGCCAGAAGAATGCCCAGAAATAAACCCAGCCCCAGGCAAAGTCCAAACCAGAACCAGAGCGATTCGGATGTTTCGCCAGGAGCATCATTGGGGGAATCGGTCATGCGTTTGCGTGCTTTGAATGGACAATCAATGAGAATTGGCTGCCGGGTTCGAAGAGGAGGACTGATGCCGGCACGTCAGACGTTAGGGAATGCAAAGCAAGAAATCGACTGAACCCAGTCAATTCGGACTCTCGTTCGTAGCCTTGTTTTCAGGCCAGCCGGGAGAATGAAAGACCTGGCGGTTCCCTTCCGCATCGAGTTGAACGATCAGGACGTCCGTTCCGGGGGTGGCGGCAATGAGTTCCAATCCCCGTTTCGGCCCCAGAATACTCACGGTGGAGGCCAGGCCGTCTGCCTGCATTGTCGTGGGGGCGAGAATCGTGACGCTTTCCCGGGTTGTCAGTCCCAGGCCGGTTTTCGGATCAACAATATGGGAATACCGGATCCCGTCAATCTCCAGAAATTGATAGGTGTCTCCAGAGGTCGAGATCCCGCGATGGGCCAGATCGAGCACACGGGGAACGTGCCGATTATCGGTGGGATGGATCTTATCTTCCACTTCAATGCGCCATCCGGCTTTTCCAGGAGGAGGATCGCCCGCCCGGATGTCTCCCGCCACCGCCACCAGAGAAATCGGGAGCTGATGGGCATTGAGCACCCGGCAGGCTTCATCGGCGGCATATCCCTTGGCAATTCCCCCAAAGTCCAGTTGCATTCCCGCTTTCAGCAGCGTGACGGTTTTGTGTTCAATATCAACATCCAGGTATCTGTCCCCCACGACGTCTCGCGCCGCCTGAAGTTTCTCAACCTCTGGTAGAACATGTTTCTGACGGGCAACCCGCCACAATTTGACGAGAGGGCCGATGGTGACATCGAATGCCCCGTCCGAACGATGATTCAGCTCACGGGCCGCCAGCAGGACGCGCAGTAAATCGTCACTGACGGGAACCGGCGTTCCCACCGGATGCTGACTGGCCAGGCGCCGGACTTCGCTGTCCGGATCGTAATCGCTCAAGGCCCGATCGATCTGACGGATCCGTTCATAGGCAGCCTGTGTGGCTTGAATTGCCGCCAGTTCCTGGTCCGCGTACACTAGAATTCTCACCGGAATCCCCATGCGGATCTGGACAAACTCAAAGCGTTGGAGTTTGTCCGCCGCAGTCACCGGGAAAAACGGAGTTCCCAGACAGAAAAGCAGACCGGCGGTGACAAGTCCCCACCGGAAACGCTGATTCCGTGTTCGATCATTCCCCCGGAATCGAGTCATCGGTTGTGTTGGACGTATCGTTTGGTCCCCCATAATCTGATCCCATCCGGAAGACATTGATTTTGCTGAAAGTGGTATCTGTGATGAACGTACAATCCAAATTACCTGCCTGGCAAGTCGGCTGGTCGCTGGCCGGAATTCTCGTGCTGATTTGCACGGGGACGATTTCCGCGGGAGAGCCCTCCGGTCCCTACTTGCGCGATCCGGACAGCGAAGCCAAAACTCAAGCGGAGATGAAGCCGTACGTTCAGCGAATCCAGGATACCGACGTCAAATTTGAAATGGTTCCAATTCCCGGCGGGGAATTTCTGATGGGGAGCGCTCCGGGAGAGAAAGATCGAAAGGACGATGAAGGTCCTCAGCATCCCGTCGAAATCGCCTCGTTCTGGATGGGCCAGCACGAAGTGACCTGGGATGAGTACGACATCTGGCGGCTGACATTGGATATGCAGCGTCGCCAGTTGGCCGGACGGGAAAGCAACACCGTCGATCAGGCTGCGGATGCCGTCACCCGGGCGACCAAGGAATACATGGACATGACGTTCGGCCGCGGACACGACGGCTTTCCCGCGATTTCCATGACACAGGTCGCGGCGAAAATGTACTGTGTCTGGCTCTCCGCCAAGACCGGTCACTATTACCGCCTTCCCACGGAAGCCGAATGGGAATATGCCTGCCGGGCCGGAACAACCACTGCCTATTCCTTCGGCGATGATCCGTCAAAGCTGGGGGATTATGCATGGTACTACGAGAATTCCGACGAGACCTATCACAAGGTCGGGACGAAAAAACCGAACCCATGGGGACTGTACGACATGCATGGCAATGTCGCGGAATGGGTTCTTGACCGCTATGATCCGGCTTTCTACAAAAAAACAATGATGGCTCCGGGAAAGATTCCCTATTCGCTGCCAAACGGTGAAGAATATCCTCGCGTTGTCCGCGGTGGATCGTGGGACGATGATCCCGATCTGCTCCGGAGCGCCGCCCGTGTCGCTTCCTCGGAAGACTGGAAATACCAGGATCCGCAGCTTCCCAAAAGCATCTGGTATCTGACCGATGCCCAGTTTGTCGGTTTCCGGGTCGTCCGTCCGCTGGTCCCTCCCACTCCGGAAGAAATCAAGGCCCAGATTCTTTATCCGGATATTCCTGATGCGTTGAAAGAACGATTCGAAAAAGAAAAAGCCGCCGCTGCCGCGACTGTTCAGTAAATCGATCAGAAAGAAGAATTGGCCAGAAAAAACAGAGCCGGCCAGTTTTGAGAAGGAGCGATGGGGCAGCTGAATTGATGGAACTGCCATTGACAACGCACATTGCATTGACGGTAACTGATGCAACGGTTTAGAATTGTCGAACGCATTTCTGAAATTGGTCGATAGAATTCCGATCGCCTCATCTCTGCTCCGTAAAACAGGACTCAAATCAGAGTCGAATTACTCTTTTTCATGAAACGGAACGCATATGTCTCCTTCCTCTCCGACTGCTTATGCTCCGATAGGTCCACCAGCCCGTTTCCCCCGCCGCTCCGGCTTCACGCTGATCGAGCTCCTGGTTGTCATCGCGATTATCGCGGTGCTGATTGCCCTGTTGTTACCCGCGGTCCAGCAGGCTCGCGAAGCGGCTCGACGCAGCCAATGTAAGAATAACCTGAAACAATTCGGCCTGGCGATCCATAACTATCTTGATGTTCATGGAGTCATTCCTCCGAACGGAATCCGGGACGCAGCGACAGCAACCCGTAATAAAGCAAACCTGTGGGTTCATATTCTTCCCTATATCGAACAGGCGGCTTTATACAACAGCTTCGACCTGAATTATGCACTCGATGAAGCAACCCTGGAGCCGGGAAAAACAAAAAACTACAACGCTCGTCGTACCCCGGTTGCAGCCTATTTTTGCCCCTCTCGTCCGCGAACAACAAAAGTGGAAAAGAGTGACTACGCAGTGAACGTGGGAACCATTAATGCAAATTCACCCACTCCTGCTAACTGGGATGGGGTTTCCAATACGAATTCCAACCTGGGCTTGAATTCTGTAACGGATGGGACCTCCAACGTCATCCTGTTTGGCGAAAAACGAGTGAAACAGGTGACAACTCAATGGCAACCAGACGGCCCCTATTGGCGCTGGGGAGGTTATGGAGGACGTTTGACCGCCGCTCCCATGAACCAGGATGTCCTTCCCGACTGGGGAGACAACAACTGCAATTTCGGAAGCGACCATGTCGGCGGTGGACATTTCACGCTCTGCGATGGATCGGTCCGGTTCTTAAGCGAAAACATCGACATGACAACATATCGCCGGCTCGGCCAGCGGGCAGACGGAAACGTCGTTTCGTTTTAATCCATTCCAGGCCTGACCTGGTAAACGGAAACCATCGTCCATCAATCGTGGCCCCTCGCTTTTCAACCCGAATCAAAAATGATGAAGGCGATGCAATCCGTTCCGGACTGCAAACGTTTAAAATTCTTTCCATTCACGATCATGTTGTGCATCGTCAGTGGCTCTGGTTTCGGCCGAAACCGAACCGGTTATGCCGTATTTCCGTACCGGTGAATACTCGTTGTTGTCACGAGACCCCATCATGAAAATGAACCTTCTTTCCGGAAATCCTTTCTGGCTCGTGCCCTTTTGCTTGTTCCTCACAAGTTGTGGCCGCCCCTCTGGCCAACCGGAACTTGTTGACGTCACGGGCACAATCACAATGGAAGGATCGCCGGTCAAAGGGGCATTGGTCCAATTCTCTCCAGGATCTGGACGTCCTTCCACAGCCCTGACGAACGCTGAGGGGTTCTATGAGCTCCGTTATTCAGAGTCGGAAAAAGGAGCCCTTGTCGGCAGGCACACGGTCTCAATAACACTCGGACGACCTCCGGTTACCCGCGGAGGGAAAACGGTGCAGCCGGCAGTCCCCGAAAAAATTCCCGCAAAATACAACAGCAGCACCACCCTCACTGCCGATGTGGAACCCGCTCATCGGCAGTTCGACTTTCAGTTGACTGATGCAACGCCAAACAAGAAATGACCATTAAAAAAGCATCCGTGCCGTAGGGCAGGTCGGTTCGTAGGGTGTGGTCGGACCCTGTCATTGATACACATCTCCAAATCCACAATTTCCTGTGGTCCTGTCGCCGCCTCTCATCACAATATCTGGTAGTTGACAAGTGGGACCGAACATGCAGGGGGATGCTCCGGCTGATTTGTGTATAAAAGACAGGGTCGGAGGGGACTCTCGTTCTGTCCGGCTCAAGGCAGATTCTCAGACTCAAGTCCCGTTGCTGTTGAGTAGCTTGGCGGGGGGGACCATGGACGCGATCTGCTGGAAAGCGATCAGCAGCTTGGCTTCCATTTCCGCGGGACTGGTCCCGCCGGGGATGTTCAAGTTGATTCCTCCTCCCATCCAGGCAATGGCTTTGAGGAGAGCCGTATCCGCATCGGCCCCCACTCCGATTGTGTGAATCACGTACCCTTTATCAACGGCGGCCTTGGCCTGCATTAAGACATAAGTTGCCTGCGAATCGGAGGAAGAATAATCCTTCACGCCGTCGCCGTCGTAATCGAACAGGGAATCCCAGTCCCAGTCCCGGGGCAGTTTTCCAGACGCTCCGCGGTCCATACAGTTGCTGTTTCCATCGGTCATCAGCAGGATTGTTGGCTGGGAACCTGGTCGGGACCGGTCATCCAGCAGGCCAATCGCATCCCCCAGTCCGCCTCCCATGTTCGTGGCGGCATCATAATAATTCGCCATTTTGTATTTCATCAGATTATTAATGGAATCATAATCTCCGGACATGGGATTCGAAGAAACATTCACATAGGGAATCGAAGGGTCATTTTCATTAACGATCGTTTCCACACGATGATTCGTGTCATAACTGACCATTCCGATTCGATCATCGAACGACAACGTCTTCAGGAAATCACACAACTGCTGATGCCCTGACTTGATAGCACTAAATGGATAATGCCGGGACTTGCACAATGCCGGCGTATCGGCATGGGATGAATTCGACCGCAAGGTATAATTCACGAAAGACAGGCCGCCGTACATTTCCCGGTAGCCGCGGGCAATAATCTGTTCATCGTTCCGGCAATGGGAAATAAAGCTGCTCCAGCTGCCGCCGGGAAACGGATAATTGCCGTTCAGGCTGAATGCATCCTTGACATTCGAATCGGAGTCCGTAAACGTCACCGACTGGCTGCTGCTGCCGCTGCTTTTCTTAGAGGTAATTGTGACCGAGGAGATATCGCGGCTGCCGTCAATTGTCGCGTTCCGGGTATTTCCGGAATAATTTTTTGTCAGCGACGATCCACTCGTGTACTTCACGACAACTTTGCTGATATTCGTGGATGAGGTCACATAGCAGTCATCATACATGAATTGACAACTGGTGGTGACATTGCTGGTTGTATCGGTAAGTGTCAGATACTGGGGGTCGAAGACGAGCTTGCCGACATTGGGCGGGTTCAAGTCTCCCCAGAGCAATTTCATATTTGCCACGACCTGGGCGTCGCTCATGCGGGTTGTCTGTTCGCTGTAAAGTGGAAAATGGCTGTCGAAATTCATGGAACGGGAGAAGTCATGCACAACGGCAATATCCCGGGCCTGGACATAGGCCACGGCTTCCACTTCAACGTTGGTATATTTCTTTCCGATGGCTCCTCCGAAAAACAACCGTAGCTGGCCTCCCTGTTCATCGGGATTTGTTCCGGTCCGGCGGGCAACAACTTTCACGGCATTCGCCGGTGATCCGCCCCATGTGGTGGACCATGTTTTACTGGAGGCGTTGTACTTTCGTTGTCCGAACGTGACGTCCAGGTTCGGATCGACATAAATGCCGCTCAAATCAGCGACATAAGCGGCCGTCGTCCGTGCGGCCCCCAGGGCATAGGCCGTGGGATCCTGCGTTCCGGCCGGAGCCTGAGAAACGGCGTGAGTGATTTCCTGCGCGGCTGCCAGGGCAGCGGCATCAACGGCATTCTGCATTCTTGTCTTCTGGACCTGGATATACCCCACGTCCACGCTGAGAGCTGTGGCCGCCAGCAGGCCGATGAGCAGGATCACAGAGAGAACAAGAATGCTTCCGACGCGCGAACCCGTCGCGGGCGCGCCGGAATGCTCTTCTTTGAGGACCGGATGGAGGACTCGCATGATAATTACCTGAAATAGGTTCGCTTCGGGAAATGAGACGTTTCCATGGGCGGGAATCTGACAACCAATCGTGTCTCAACGAGGGAAACCGGATGCCAGGAACGTGTTCGATAATCAGTTAGACAGAGAGGTTGTGCGTCCCAGGCGGAAAACAACTGATGACACCAGCTTTTTATCTTTCAGAATACTGGGAAACAGGCCGACGTCGCTGTAATCCACGGTCGCGGTAATGCGATAATATTTCAGATAATTGTCGGGATCTTCGAAATTAAATGTTGCCCCTTCGGTGCCGCCATCGGCATGGGTAATCTTGACATCCACCTTACTTCCATCCAGGCCGCTGGCCGTCAGCATGTTCTGAATGTCCTTGGTCACTTTCTGATTGATGGTCCAGCCTTTGGGGATCTGCTGGGAGATATCACTGGCGGCTTCCCGTCCCCCCTGCCGTGCCGCGGAGGCAAGCCGCTCGGAGACGTCCAACCCCCGGGACATTTCCGCAATTCCGAGAAGAATCGTCACGAAAATTGGCAGGACGACAGCCAGTTCGACCGTGGCTGTCCCGTTCCGGAACTCGTCCCGGCAGGCAGATTGCGGAAGTAAACGTTTGCGGTACATGTCTGATGCCCTGAAAAATGACAGCTCAATGGAATGTTGTGAATAATTGAAGGAACGATTCACTCACGAAAAACCTATTCATGCCGCATCACGGCCTGAGCTTTCAGAGTCGCATTCTTGACCCAGAAGGGGGGAAGCAGCGCCACGTTGTTATAAGGCACGGTAATCCGGACAATAAACATCTGCTGTTTCTTGGCAGTGGATAATTCCAGATTTGACAGGCTGTCATAATTGATGTTTTTGGGATTCATGGACGTGGAATCAAATGTGCTGCCATCTTTAATAATGACCGTTGCCCGGGAAGACTTGAATGCGGCGTTCATGATGTTATTCGCCATTGTCGTCGCCTGCGCGGAGGTAATTCCGTCGGTCGATCCATAACGGGCTGCCCGCTTTGCGGCAGCATTCATCGTATTGACGACCATATAGGCATGGCCCAGTTCCATGATTCCCGCCAGGAACAACCCAAAGATCGAGCAGACAATCGCGTTCTCCACGAGGACAGCCCCGCCGCGGTCTGACGAATTCGAGAAATGACGCTGGGAGAACGGATGACGACGCATTTTTTTGACTTGAAGAGGTTTTTCCGTCTTTCGCGAGAAATACACACACTCAACAGACACCATAGGTTGAAAAAGCAAATCGATATTTCCTCTTCTGAACGGATTTCACAGAGTGTTGCTTCAAGAGAACATCACGCATCGACCGTGGCATTTTGGCAACCTTCAAAATGCCGGTTATCCGGATTTTGCGACCCGTCTGCTCCGGAAAATGCTTGAAAGGGTGCCGTTTCTCACTGAAAAACCGTTAGAATCGCTGGGATCACTCTTATTGCGGAGGAATGGACAAAAATGCCGCCGACCCGCCAGTTCCCACTGCTTTTCTGCCTCTTTCTGCTTTGGCCAGGCCTGACCGGCGCCGGAGAAGAAGAATTCAATCACTGCCGGAGACTGTGGCTGACCGGCCAGTACGAACAATGTATTCAACTCGCCACCGAACACGAGAAGGCCGATCTTTCCCGGGGGGATCGGTTTTCTGAATTGAAAGCCCAGGCCCAGGCAGCAACAGGAAAATACGCGGATGCCTGCGAGACCCTGAAGGAGTCGATTGCCCGGCATCCCCTGAAAATCCGCAATCGTTGGCTGTTGCTCGAACTGGGCCCCTATGCCGAAAAGAATTGGGAGATTGCCGCCCAGAAGCGGCAATTTGAAGCCATTCTGAATGGACGTGGAGGACCGCTTCCACGTGATCCCGCCAATCTGGTGGCCTTGGCGGAATTCGCCCTCACCCAGCGGGCCGATCCGAAGCAGGTGGAAGACGTTCTCCTGAGAAAAGCGCGGGCGGATGATCCAAAGAATATCGAGCCCTGGCTGGTTTCCGGCCGGCTCGCCCTCGACAAGCGGGACTTTGCCCTGGCAGCGGAAAATTTCACAAAGGCCCGGGAAATGGAACCGGAACATCCCGAAGCTCTTTTTGGAATGGCCCAGGCTCTCGCGGAATCCGATCAAACTCTGGCACGCAAACTCTTACAGGAAACGCTCGCCATCAATTCCCGCCATGCAGGAGCCTTGCTGGCCCAGGCTGAAAATCTGATTCATGCGGAACACTATTCAGCGGCATTCAGACGGCTTGATGACATTCTCGCCGTCAACCCCCGTCATCCGGAAGCGCTGGCACTGCAATCCGCCATTCTCCAGTTGCAGAATAATGGTTCGGAAGCGTCAAAACTGCGGACTCAGGCCCTCGCTGCCTGGGAATCGAATCCTCGTGTTGATTTCCTCATTGGCCGGACTCTCTCCGAAAAATATCACTTTACGGAAGGCTCCCAGGCGCAGCGACAGGCTCTGCAACTGCAACCCAATTATCTCCCCGCTTTGAAGCAACTCGCCCAGGATCTGCTTCGGCTGGGGCAGGAAGCGGAAGGCTGGCAACTGGCGGATTCCGTTTATCAACGGGACCAGTACGACATCGCCAGCTACAACCTGATCACACTCCGGGACGAACTGGAGAAATTCGCCACGCTGGAACGAAATGGACTGCTCGTTCGCATGGACCGGCGGGAAGCGGAGGTCTATGGCGAACGCGTCCTGCAACTGCTCGAAGAAGCAAAACAGACTCTCGGTGAGAAATATGCCGTTTCACTGAACAAGCCGGTCCTGATTGAAATTTTTCCCCGCCCTGCCGACTTTGCAGTACGGACGTTCGGCCTCCCCGGCGCGGGAGGGTATCTGGGAGTCTGCTTCGGGGATGTGGTCACAGCTCGCAGTTCCACTTCGGAAAACGTCCATCCCATCAACTGGGAATCGGTGTTATGGCACGAATTTGCCCATGTCCTCACGTTGAACAAGACGCATCATCAACTCCCCCGCTGGCTGAGTGAGGGGATTTCCGTCTATGAGGAACGGCAGCGGGACTCGCGATGGGGCGAACGGATGAATTCCGCTTATCAGAAAATGATTGAGCAGGGAGAGTTGGTCCCGATCAGCCAGTTGAGCGGAGCTTTTCTTGCTCCCCCCTCTCCTCATCACCTGATGTTTGCCTACTTCGAGAGTTCGCTTGTGGTGGAATACATCGTCAACAATTACGGGCACTCCGCACTCCTGGCGATCCTGGACGATCTGGCGATCGGCATGAAGATCAATGAAGCAATCCCGCGGCATACCGTACCGATGCCGGAACTGGAAAAAGAATTCGCTGCTTTCGTTAAGCGGGCCAGCCGCCTTTACAACTGGTCTGTGGAGAAGAGCCCCGTCGATTTTGAAGAGATGCTTCGCCAGAAGGATCCCGTCCATGAACTGCTGGCCTGGGCTCGCCGGCATCCCCGGCATTACGCGGGACTGACCCGTTGTGGTGAACTGCTCCTCACGCGGAAACATCCAGCAGAAGCCGCCGACATGTTTCAACGGGCTGCCGGGCTTGTTCCCCAGGACACGGGACCGCGGAGCGCACTCGCTCAACTGGCGGAATTGCAACAGCAGACAGGCGACCCCGAAGAACGAGAGACGCTGGAACAACTCATCCGCTGGGATGATAAAGCCGCCGGCGCGCTGCAGCGACTGCTTGAACTGAATATGGCCGGACAGAACTGGGATGCGGTTCAGGATCACGCAGACCGGCTGATTTCCGTCCGTCCGATGCTTTCCCAGTCCTATGCGGCCCTGGCAGCTGCCGCCGAGCATTATCGACGCCCCCAGCAGGCCACTGCCGCCTTACAGACCCTGCTGAAGCTGGAACCAGCCGACAGCGCGGATCTGCACTACCGAATGGCCGTTCAATACCACCAGCAACACGATCAGGAAAAAGCCAGACGACACGTGTTGCAATCGCTGGAACAGGCCCCTCGGTACCGGTCCGCATTACAACTGCTGCTGGATCTTCAGAAAAATAGCTCTTCTTCCCCATGATTTGCTGTTCAGAGGAGGCCGAACGCTCCTGAAAGAAGAGAACTGCTCAAATACGACGGAGTCCCGACAACAGAGTCCGCTTCCGAATCATTTTTCGTCGTGACGATGCAAAGCTCGACGCAGAGCGACGTTCAAAATTCCCCAAGGACCTCGCCACCATTGCGGGTCCCCAGCCCACGCCATGTCACCAGGCTGATATTGCTGGAAATCGATCGCACCGATCCATCCCCCAACAGCGATTGAACCACTCCGACATGATGGCTGCGGCTTGTCACAACGGCCCAGGTGCTGGTCGTGTCTTGCTCGGAATTCGAAACATAATCCACATCGGAATAGGCCACACCGCCGGCATCGGTACAGGACCCGCTGCACGGGGTTTTGGTATTGGGACCAAGCGTCGTGGTAAAACTGAACTGAGGCGTTCGGCCTTCCACCCATTCCGAATGGGCCGTGGCTTTGACGGCACCGCTTGAACCAAGCAGGCTGGCAACAGCCGAGGCCGATCCCGGAACAGTGGTGGGACTGGAAGGATCCGAACTGGTTTTTAAATAGGGTTGAAATGCCTTCACTTCGGAAAGCATTAAAGAGTTGCTCAAACCGTCTGAAAAATCACGGGCAGCCATGCAGACCCGTTGCCCAAAGGCCCCGGTCCCGTTCTTTCGATTCACGGCATCCCAGGTCAGCCATTCGCCCGCATTGGCGGCATAGCTGATGGGCCAGTTCGTGATTTCATTGGAAGCATTCAACTTGGGGCGGATATCGGGATCAGTGGGGCAGTGATAAGTGGGAACCTTGTTTCTGGAAACGTTCGGTTGCGCTCCATAAGGCTGACTAAAGTCGATCAGATTTGACAGATTGGCGCCATCAATAAAGGGAAGCAATCGGGCCTGTGGAGAAAACGCGCCCCCAGATCCCAGTGCCAACCCTCCCATGGGGAATCGGTTATAGACGTCATGGTAGTTATGCAGAGCCAGCCCCAATTGCTTGAGATTGTTTTTGCACTGGCTGCGCCGGGCCGCCTCGCGTGCCTGTTGAACAGCGGGGAGAAGAAGTGCAATTAAAACCGCGATGATGGCGATCACAACGAGAAGTTCAATCAGGGTAAAACCGGGGCGTTGCTTTGACATGAACAGAGAGTCCTGTGGAGACGGAAGGATCAAAACCGGTTTTCTGTGTGGCTGGCAACTCACGCTCTTCCAACATCTCAACTGGAGACCATCGGAAGAGAAGAGCTTTAGCTGGCTGATTCGAAATACGGAGTGAAGAGGATGACGTCAGTTTTTATTGGCTGCTCGTTTGAATTCCAGATGTTGCAAGGAGATGCGGCGGGAACAGGACTGATAAACATCGCTTTATGCAGTCCTGTCGGATGGTCAATTGGTTACTCCAGGTGTTTTGCGTAAAAAACATGAAGTCTGTCGGGTCCGCTATGTGAACCATCCACGATGGTTCACATAGCGGACCCCACTTGATAGACCAACTTTCGTTTTTTTGTGCGAAACGATTTCCCCTCAGGAAGGAGAGGGGGTGGGGGAGATCGAGATTCAGTATCAATCTGTAAAGTCGAGAAAACAAAAACAACGCCCCACAATTGTTTCCCCGAATTGAGAATTGATTCTCTTGCGAGATTTATGCCTCCCCATGCTCTCCACACGCGATTTCCGTCTCCTCTCTCCGGATTGCTCATCAAGAATCCGTCTTGCAGCATTTTCAGGTTCCTGCGAGACTTCCGTCCTCCCATCTCTCTCCTACTTATTTATCTGGCGCAAAGTGCCGTTTCGTGGTCTCCCGACGACTCTTTATCACTGGGACATTTTGCGGATTTCTGGGATGTGCGCTCCCGGGAACCGATCGGCAATTGGCTGCGCCGGCCATGGTTTCCAATCCGCTCCTGGTGGCTTCGCAGAATGAAGAACTTGTCTGGGAACGGGCAATTGACGTACTTCATGATTTCCAGTTTGAAATCGGGCGGGAAAATCGCCTCGGTCGCGTCATCGAATCCGTTCCGAAAGTGGGAGCCGGGTTGTTGGAACCATGGCATCACGACTCCGTCGGATTCGAGAATCGGCTGGAGAGCACCCTTCAGTCGATCCGCCGGATCGCCATCATCAGCCTGCAACCGGACGATCAAGGTCAAGGCTATCTGGTCAGTGTGACGGTTCTGAAAGAAATCGAGGATTTGATGGGGGTTGCGGCGAATTCCGCTGGAGCGGCAACGTTTTCCGAAAGCACACCGCTGATCCGGGATCTCGGGCCGGTTGTCGGTCAGTCCTCCGTGTCTGTCTGGCTCCCGCTGGGGCGAGATTCTCTCTTGGAAGAAGCGATCCTGACCCGACTTCGCACGGTCTATTCCTGGTAATTCTTCGTCGGAACAGCGAACTCGTCCGTAGAGGGATTGTCTTTCGAGTCTTTCTCGTCGAAGATAGAGACAGAATGACCGGCAATTTCTCTCTTCGGACGCAACCCCTGTCGGTCGTCCTGACAACAGACCTGGCGATAAGTTCCTTCAAAATGGAGATCGTGGACATTGATTGAAACCACTGGAACCCGAATTACCCGTCTCCGCGGAGAAATGGCTGGAATTCGGCAAGAAGCAGCGTTGCAGAAAAGCCAGGAAAATGCCTGTCTGGTTGCGAAAGTCTGCGAAGATTTTCGCGGGCAGGATGTCATGGTTCTGGATGTGACCAATGTCACCTCCCTGTTCGATTTTTTCGTCATCGCAACCGGAAACAACCGCCGTCAATTACGGGCCATGGTCGATTCCGCGGATGATGTCATGCAGTCCCGCCATTCTGATCGGCTGGGATGCGACGGGGATGATATTCCCTGGATTTGCCACGATTACGGCGATATTGTGTTGCACGTTTTCACCCCGGACGCCCGGTCAATGTACGACCTGGAAAATCTGTGGGGAGATGCCACGCAAATTGACTGGAAAGCCATGCTGCCGCCGGTCCAGATTGCCCACGCTGACGAAATCGCTTAATTGAATTTGCCATGAATATCCTTCACCTGTTGCGGATCCGGTTTTCTGAAGTTCTGGGCGATTTCACCGAAGAAATGACTCCCTATCTCCAGATGATCCGGGGGGCACAGGATGCGAAGTTTGGCGATTACCAGGCGAATTTCGCCATGCCGCTGGCGAACCGGAACGGTACCAATTCGCGAGAAGTCGCGTTACGGGTGATTGACAAACTGGACGTAACGGATGTCTGCGAGCCGCCGGAACTGGCTGGTCCGGGGTTCATCAATCTGCGATTACTCAACAGCTGGCTCGAACAGCAGGTGAATGCTGCGGCCAATGATCTTCGCCTGGGTGTTCCGGAAGTTCCGGAACCGGCAACCATTGTGGTCGACTTCTCGTCGCCGAATGTTGCCAAGCCGATGCACGTGGGACATCTGCGGAGTACCGTCATCGGCGATGCCCTGGTCCGAACGCTCCGGTTTCTCGGCCATACCGTGATTGCCGATAACCATATTGGCGACTGGGGAACCCAGTTCGGGATGATCATTTACGGATTCAAACATCTGGTGAACCCCAAAGGATACGAAACTGATCCGGTGGGAGAACTGGCCCGACTCTATCGGCTGGTGAATCAGTTGTGCGACTATTACGAAGCCCGCGACGCCCTTCCAACGGCGGAAGCCCGGCTCCGCCTTGCGGAAGAAAATCTCAATGGCGTTGAAGCTGCTGCGGAAGGGGAACCGGCGCGCAAAAAAGAACTCAAAAAACTTCGTGCCGAAGTGACCGCTGTCCGGGACGAAATTGACTCACTTCAACGGAAAATCACCGCGGTTGACAACGATCCGGAACTGAAAGCAGCTGCGGACAAACATTCCGAAATCAGCCGGCTTGCCCGAGAAGAAACCGCCCGGCTTCACGCGGGCGATGTCGAAAATATCCGCTTGTGGAACGAATTTCTTCCGGAATGCCTGCAAGCGCTTCAACGGATCTATGACCGGCTGCACATTCATTTCGACCTGTCGCTGGGGGAGAGTTATTACAATCCCTATCTGGCCCAGGTTGTTGCGGATCTTGAAAAACAGGGACTGGCCCGCGAGAGCGAGGGAGCGGTCTGCGTCTTTATTCCGGGAATCGCGGCCCCTTTCATCATCCGCAAACGCGACGGCGCCTTTACCTATGCCACGACCGATCTGGCAACGATCAGCTATCGTGTCGAGACACTCAAGGCCAGCCAGATTCTCTATGTGGTCGATGCCCGCCAGTCGGAACATTTCAAATTGCTGTTTGCCACCGCCCGCCTCTGGGGATGTGACACCATCGATCTGCGGCATGTGAGCTTCGGAACCGTTATGGGATCGGATGGCCGCCCGTATAAAACGCGATCCGGGGATACGGTCGGTCTGGAAAGCCTGCTGAACGAAGCGGTCGCCAGGGCCCGGGACATTGTTGTTCAGAATGATGAATCGCGACGGGATGCTGACGGGAATCCGGCCCCGGAATTAAATGACGACCAGCGAACCGAAATCGCGGAGATGGTTGGCATTGGCGGGATCAAATATGCCGACCTGATGCACAACCGTGAAAGCGATTATGTTTTTGATGCGGACAAGATGCTGGCAATGACGGGGAATACCGCAACTTATCTGCAATATGCCCATGCACGGGTACAAGGGATTTTCCGCAAGGGAAACATCGCTGCTGAACTCCTGCGAACCCGGGAAGTGCCCATCCTGATTCGTGAACCGGCGGAGCGGCGGCTGGCCCTGAAGTTGTGCCAATATGCCGAGACGCTTGACGGAGTTGTCGCGGATTCACGCCCGAATCTCCTCACGCAGTATCTCTTCGAGCTGGCAGGCGATCTGACAGCGTTCTACGACCAGTGTCCCGTTCTCCGGGCTGTGGATGATATCACCCGGGAGAGCCGTCTGCGGCTGTGCGACCTGGCGGGCCGGATCCTGGCGCACGGCCTGAACCTGCTCGGAATTGATGCCCCGACAAAGATGTAGCCGTGAAGGGGCAATGCGGGTGCCTTCAGGCAATTTGTTCTGCGTGGACCCCGCGAGCACTCGTTGCGACTGATGAAACATCACTCGCCGTGTGAGCTTTGTACAAAAGCAGGGTCCACCATCCATCGTGGTCCGCACAGCGGACCCTGTTTAAGGGATCTCTGTACAAAGCGCGCCGTATGGCGCAACGCGGTCAATGCGAGATTGATGCACTCGAATGGGACGCAGCGGCTGGAACGGTGAGTGCTTCAGTGCGGGTGGAATCGAAGAGTGGTGAAATAGAAGGAAGATGCAATTCCTTGGACCAGACCCGTTCCCCACCATTTTCCCATGAGAGTCTTTCCTGTGGGAATTTTTCCTGGGGAAAATTTGGCAGTGAAACCCATGACGTTACTTCCCGTGTGGGCTCTTCCCCCCGACCGGGAGTGAGGATTTGCGTTGTTGTCTTTCGCCGTGGCATCAGATCAAAACCGAACCAGGGCATGGGGGAGTCGCTGCTCATCGAGAACCAGCGATGCCCGACTTCGCACCCGGAACAGGCCAGGAGCAGAACAACCGGCATCCAGCAAAACAGCTTTTGAAATGGCTCAAGTCGCATCCTGCGGCTTTCTGCATTTTTATGTTCAACAATCAACATCGAGGAAGAGTCCGATCCCCTCAAAAGGAGAAGGCCCTTCGGGTCTCCTGAGAATGATTCTTTATTCCACCGTTTCGGTCTGGGGAGGAAGCCCGTGACTTCGCGAGAGCGGGTTCAACGGACGCATTGTCTCACAGCCTGCCAGAAAGACCAGCAGCAGCCAGAGCCAGACCATTGATCGCATTCGTTCCATGTCCGCCTCCTGCGGTTGGAAGATCGAAGTATGGGAAGGATTGAAAAACAGCGACGATTCCGCTCCAAATGACCATTCGGTACTTGGAGCGAAGTTTCGGAAGGAGGGAATCAGAATTCAGACTCCTCGCTCGGCGGGGAATCCGGGGACGGAAAAATAGTCTGTCGAGCCATTTTTCGAAAGCCCAATTTTCTTGCAGCCCATTCCACAAATTTCAGCGGTAAAATTGCTGGTCAAGGCGCTGATGAAGGGGTTCTGATGGTTGGCTCGGTCACGGTCAGTTTCCCCTGATATCCCCGCTCTGGGGCGGTTCCCCCCAGTGCCCGGGTGATCGTGGTGACGTTGTGGTCGATCATGCCGAGATAGGTCCCTTCATAAGTTCCCGGTCTCCCCATCGAATCGGAATAAAGCATTCCCCCGATCCGGACAGTCCAACCGCGCTGCCGGGTCCCTTCCAGCACTGCATGAAGATTTTCAGAATTGACCGTTGCTTCCACGAACAATGCGGGAACATGCGTCTTCGCCAGGAAATCAACAAGTTGGTTGATGTCCTGAACCCCCGGTTCGGACTCGGTGGTAATTCCCTGGACCGATTTTTCTTCAAGATGATACGTTCGGGAAAAATACGAGAAAGCATCATGAGCCGTCACCAGGACTCGTGTCCGTTCCGGAACGCTGCTGAGAGCCTGATGAGCATAGTTGTCCAGAGCTTCCAGTTCTGTCCGGTATTGTTCCGCATTTTGGGCGAATTCCGCCGCATGGTCGGGAAGCTGGCTGGCGAGCACCGTCTCCACTTCCCGAAGGCATTCCGCCCAGAGTGAAACATCATTCCAGACGTGAGGATCGGGATGTCCCGCGAATCGTTTTGAGAAAATCAGCTTTTCTTCAGGAAGCCCGCGCGTCACCGGCACGACGGTCTTCCCTTGTTTTTCCACCCGTTCAAAGGCCGCCTGCATTGCTCCTTCCAGTCCCAGTCCGGAATAAAAAATCAGATCCGCCTGCATCATCAGTCCCAGATCTCGCGAAGTGGGGCGATACAGATGCGGATCGATCCCTTCCCCCATCAGATTCGTGACATCGGCCCGGCTTCCCGCGACATGCCGGACCAGATCCCCCACCATGCTGGTCGTGGCAATAACCCGCAAAGGCCCGCTTCCGCCCGGTGCGGACCTCGTCGTTCGATTTATGGGATCGCACCCGTTGAAACTGCACATTGCCAGGAGCAGAATCCCGCAAACCAGGGAAGAGGAATTCAACAGGACAATAAAATTGCATGAACGAAAACGCACGGGAGAGATCCAGCGAAATATCAAGAGTCCCAGACAGACAGGATGACAAGATTAAAGCGAAGCCCTGAACAGGGTCAAATCGAGACCATGCGGGCGATAGGTTTTCAGTCTCGCGGTTTGCGCTCGCGAACCTGCCGACAGGCACAGACGATGCGAATTTCGTCGTACGGGACTTCGCTGTTGAGATGCAGAAAGATCGGCTTGAGTCTCTGCATTCCCACTTCGGCAATCGCTGTTTCAATCCGAAGAATGATTTCATTCGCAAGCCATCGGGAAGGATCAGCGATGTTCTGCTCCGCGATGTAGTCACAGAGATATTCCACCACCGTCGTCTGGGCTCTTCCCATGCGGGTCATGACCTGTTCCACGGAAAGTCCCAATTCGAACAGGGGGAATGCTGCCCGCGCGCCGGCGGTGGGAGCGCGGCGCCTGGAGAAATCAGCCGGAGTGGACGGGGGCCGGTCCAGCGGCACGTTTCTCTCTTTGCAATACGACCCGATCAGGGCCAGTACGCCCTCTCCAAAATCGTCCAGCTTCTTCTGTCCGATCCCGGAAATCAACAGAAGCGTCTCTTTGCGGGAAGGCCGTTCCCGGGCCAGATGTCGCAACGTGGCATCGCTGAAAATGAGGTACGGAGGGACTCCCCGTTGATGGGCGATTTCGCTGCGATGCATCCGCAAAAGTTCGAACAGGTCACGATCCACGCCTGCCCAGTCCGCTTCTTCATCCGAAACCCGCCGGGCGGCTGTTCGCCGTTGCTGGGGCAGGACCGGTTCCAGCAGATGCGGAACGATTTTCCCCCGCAACAGGTCCTGTCCGGTCAGCGTTAATTGCAACGTCTGATGTTCCACATGACGTTCGAGGAATCCCTGCTGCACCAGTTGGCCGATCCATGCGAGAATTGCGTTCTTTGAATGGTCTTTCAGCAGTCCAAATGTGCTGAGTCGCTCATGTCCCTGCTGGAGAATTCGCCGATCGAGAGAGCCGGCCAATACGAGGGCCGTGTGCTCTGCCCCGAACCGCTGTTGCTGACGATACACCGAAGAGAGAATTTTCTGACCGATCTCCAGGGAATTGGGAAGAACGGTCCGATCATCCTGGCAGAGATCGCAGGCGTGTCCGCAGTCCTGGTCGAGATCCTGTCCGAAATGCTGGACCAGTGCCCGATGCCGGCAGAGGATTCCATCGCAGAAATTCGCGATGGACCGCAGCGATGCCATGGAGACTTTGCGCACAGCAGCGGGCTGATTGCTGAAAATCCGTTCCCATTTCCGCAGGTCATCACCGCCATAAAAGAGATAGCAGTCTGCTTCCAGTCCGTCCCGGCCGGCCCGTCCACTCTCCTGCTGATAATGTTCCAGCGATTGCGGCATTCCCGCATGAATGACATAGCGGACATTCGATTTGTCGATTCCCATGCCAAAAGCGACGGTGGCGACGATCACGTCGATGTCGTCGTTCAGGAAGGCATCTTGATTTTCCTTGCGTTCTTCATCCTCCAGCCCGGCATGATACGGGCGGACTTTATACTTCCACGAACGCAATACGGAGGCCCATTGCTCCACCTCCTTGCGGGTAATGCAGTAGATAATCCCGGATTCATTGTGATGTTGTTGCAGGGCCGCCCGAATCTGCCGTTCCAGGTCCGCTTTCCGTTCAACACGAAAACGTAGATTGGGACGGTCGAAATTTCCGATCAGCACCTGGGGATCGCGCAGCCCCAGTTGAACAATGATGTCGTCACGGACCCGTTGCGTGGCCGTGGCGGTGAAGGCATGTAAGCTCACGTGCGGAAATTGCTCGCGGAGAATTCCCAGGTCGCGATACTGGGGACGAAAGTCATGCCCCCACTGGCTGACGCAATGCGCTTCATCTACCGCAAACAATGAGAGTGTGATTTCTCCCAGCGTCCGGAGAAACTCCGGCGTCGTGATCCGCTCCGGGGAGACATACAGCAATTGGATTTTTCCTTCGCGCAATTCCTGGAGCGTGAAACGCTGCTCGCCAGGATTTTGCGTGCTGTTCAGATATGCAGCGGCAATGCCATTCCCACAAGCGGCATCCACCTGGTCTTTCATCAGGGAAATCAGCGGAGAAATCACAACGGCCGTACCGGACGCACACAATGCCGGTGCCTGGTAACACAATGACTTTCCCCCTCCCGTGGGAAGAACCACCAACGTGTCCCGTTCTGCCAGAATCGATTCCATTGCCGCCTGCTGCAATGGTCGAAATGATTCATAACCCCAGTATTTCCGCAGCGCGGACAGCAGGGCATCGGTGGGGGAAACGGTTGTCTTCGACGGCATGAACATGATCGGGATGAAGGGGGCAGGCAATCTTGTCGCAATGGAATTCGAAAGCCGGCAAAGATTAAGGCCGATCTTCCGGAAACCAGTAGGGACCTTCCTTGATCACTTCCGCATAAAACTGTTCTGCCTGCTGGGCCATTTTCTTCAGGCGTTCCGGTTCCTGTTCGGCCAGATTGTGCTGTTCGCTGACATCTTCTGAAATGTGATAGAGCTCAAATCCCGCCAGCCGTGACTTCTTGATCAGGGGAACGACTCCCGGACTGAGCGAAGTTCCGGTGGACATTTTTTGAGGCTGATCCCACCACGCCACCAGTTTCCAGTCTCCCTCTCGCAGTGCCACCTGCCGATTGTCTGTCCCGCCATAATAATGCCAGAACAGCGGTTTCTTCCGCTGGATCGGTTTTCCCGACAAGAACGGCACCAGGCTGGTGCCGTCAAGAACTTTTGACGTTGGAAGTGGAATGCCGGCGAGTTCACAAATTGTCGGCAACAGATCCACGCTGGAAACGGGAACCGATGATGTTTGACCCGCTGTGATTCTTCCCGTCCACCGCAGAATTCCGGGCACTCGGATCCCGCCGTCGTACATGTGCAACTTCATCCCCCGTAGCGGACCGGGCGATCCCCAGGAGCGCCAGGCGTTTTTGTAACGGTTGAGAGTTTCCGGTCCGTTATCGGATGTGAAAAAGACAAGCGTGTTTTCCGCGATCTGGAGTTCATCCAGGACCTTCATCAATCGGCCGGTGGCATGATCCATGTTGGTGACATTGGCCTCGTAAAGGGCTTCTCCCCGGCCTTTTGCTTCGGGGTATTGTTGAACCAGCCTGTCCGGCGAAGCAACCGGCTCATGCGTCTCATGAAAGCAGATGTGCAGAAAGAACGGGCGATTTTTTTCCTGACGCTCGCGGAGCCATTGGGCGGCTTCATCCACGACGATCTGGCAGGAATATCCCTGGATGGGGCCGGTCTCCTTGCCATTCCGGACGAAGTTGTCCGGATTTTCATGGGAAGGATGAGCATTGTTCTGGGTGCTGAACCAGTGGTCGAATCCATGATCGGATGGCTGCGTCTGGGCGGGGTTGTTGAATAACCCATTCAGATGCCATTTCCCGGAAAGACAGGTGTCATACCCGGCCCGTTTCAGCAACGTGGCCAGCGTGGTTTCGTCCTTCTTCAGATTCATCGGATTTCCCTCGGCGATCCAGGAATAGATCCCGGATCGGGTGGGAGTGCGCCCCGTCAACAGACCCGCCCGGGAAGGGGAGCAGATGGGAGCTGCGGAGTAGCAGTCTGTCAGCCGAATTCCCTCGCTGGCCAACTGGTTCAAATGCGGCGTCTTAATTGTTGGATGGCCATAACATTCCAGGTCTCCGTATCCCAGGTCATCACACAGAATGATCACGATATTGGGAGGGGAAGCGGCTGCCGCAGCGGGAAAATATCTCCCACAGACATGAAACGCGGTCAGAAACAAAAGCCAGACATGGAGATTCCGTGGAAGCATGTGATCCCTTTCGTATGGCACTCATGGTAAATGAGTTGAACCACCAGGGGAACCCACCGCGCAGAAGCATCACAACGAGAGCCCGAATGAGCACAACGGGCTTTCAACAGAGTTGCGCGGCGTGCAACAGCTGCCAGGTTTCCAGAAGAGGCAGCCCAATGACATTGCTGGGACTTCCACGAACGGCTGTGACAAAGAGAGCCGCTGCTCCCTGAAGGCCATATCCCCCCGCTTTTCCAAGCGGTTCGCGTGTTGCCAGATACCAGTCGAGCAATGGCGCGGTGACAGGACCAAAATCGACTTCCGTCAGCCCCCGGCATTCCCGGCAGGAACCATCCGCGGTCGTCAGGCAAACCGCTGTGGCCACTCGATGCGTTCGCTCGGAGTAGTAGTCGAGAAACCAGTTTCGTGTCGTTTCCTGCCAGTCGGGACCATCGGGCTTTCCCAGCACAACGGACCGACTCTTTGTTTTCTGGGCAATAACGACCGTATCCGCTGTGAGGACCGCCCCCCAACTTCCGGATTTTTGTTCCGACTGAACCAGTTGCTCACGCACCGCCTCATTTTTTGTACGAGCGATCCCGGCCAACCGTGGGAGAATCGTTTCCATGGTTTCCAGACCGTCGAACCCGGCTTCCGTGTCATCCACGGGGACGACAACTTCCATTCGCGCCGAAGGGACAAGCAGAGACAGCAATTCCCGCCTGCGCGGGGAGCGGGAACCGAGAATCAGCGAAGGTCCATCAACGATCATGGGTACTGGCGTTTACAAGGGCAGTACATTTATATGGGCAGTCCCGAAATTGCGGGGCATTCAAGTCTGAAGGGGCTCTTCAAATGTGAAACAGGTCGAGACGCTCGGGTTGAAAACCAGCGATGGGCCTGTGTGACGCGATCCAGGAATGGGCCGGAATGATCCTCAAGCAGCCGGTTCCTCAGTCCACATACAGAACAACACAGGTGATGTTGTCTTTGGAACCACCTGCCTGGGCGGCCTCCACGAGTTTTTCCGCCGCTGCCTGGGGGTCTGCTTCCGCGGTCAGGACATTCTGGATGATTTCCGGAGTGGTCCCATCGGTCACGCCATCCGAACAGAGCATGAAGCGGTCGCCGGAAAAGGGGGCCAGCTGGGCTGGATCGGTGGGGTGGCTCCCTTCCTTGGTTCCCAGATAACGATAAAGCACATTTTTATAACGGTGTGTTCGGGCATCTTCGGGAGTGATGGTCTTGGCTTTCACCAGCGCCTGCGTGAGGGAATGGTCTTCCGTCAGTTGCTGAAGCGCCTGGTCCCGCAGCAGATAGGCCCGGCTGTCCCCGACCCCGCCGATATAGAACACGCCATTGACATTCACCAGGAATGCAATTGTGGTCCCCATGTTTTTACAGCTGGGTTCCAGTTCTCCCAGTGCCATAATTTCCGTGTTCGCATGATTGACGGCCTGATCAATGGCCGCGATCACCGTGGTGGCTGCTGTTTCATTGAAGTCGATCAGACTGACCAGGCGGCCGGGGAAAAGCTCCACTGCCAGTTCGCTGGCCCGTTCGCCGGCGCTTTGGCCTCCCATGCCGTCGGCTACCAGAAAGAACCGTCCTTGCGGGTCGATCAGAAATTTATCTTCATTGTTTGATCGGAAGTTGCCGGTGATACTGACCGCGCCCCAACGATAATTCCCTGTACTTCCCATGGCCGCTTGATCCAGTTCTTCATCGCCCGTGTCGGGCTGTCTCGGGCGAATCTCCACAGGTCTTGACAGAGAGAGCATTCCGGCAAAGTTGCCTGAGCCCGCGTGGGAACATGATCCCGGGACAATGACCAATCGAGTCTTTCCGCTGTCCATATTTCAAATAGGCTTGAATTCTGTCGTCTTATCATGGCGAACAGGACGAGAGGACGCAATTCCTTTCGCATTTGAAAATGAACTGTCTTCCGGATTCGGATCTCTCACGCTGGAATTCACCGGAAAGGACAATGCTCTTCCAAAGACTTTCCGATCTGAAGAATCTCCGGAGAAGAAAAGTGCTGGAGAACGTCCGTGCGGTCGGTTCGTTCCAGCCGCAACCAAAGCCATTCACGCTGCACGGAATCTTCGCCGGCTGCGGAAATTCAGGACGTTTGCCGCACAAAGGGACCGGAGAAAACCAAGACGCCCTCTTGAGCGGCATCGGAACCGATGCCGCTCAAGAGGGCGTTGACAATCCTGCTTTTTGGACGATCTCACGGATTCGGCCACGGAGAGCAGTCGCACGAAATGATGTGCGGCGAAATTTTCAGGCAAATTCCGGACGGCGGCGGCGGAGCTGGTCCTTGAGCCGGGCGACAATGCTGGAATGCATCTGGCTGACGCGGCTTTCCGAAAGCCCCAGCGTCTGCCCAATCTCTTTCATTGTCAATTCTTCATAGTAATAGAGGATAATAATCAGCCGCTCGTTCCGGTTCAGTCCCTTGGTGACGAGCTTCATGACATCCCGCTTCTGGATGCCCAGCGTGGGGTCTTCCCCTTTCATGTCCTCCACGACATCGATTTCGCGAACATCTTTGTAGCTGTCCGTCTCGTACCATTTCTTATTGAGACTGACGAGACCAACGGCGCTGGCTTCGCTTTTCAATTTTTCAAAGTCGTCCAGCGACATTTCCATTTTGCGGGCGAGTTCCGGATCGGTCGGAGGCCGTCCCAGGGCGGCTTCCAGTTCCTTGCGTGCCGCTTCCAGCTTGCTGGCTTTACTCCGCACTAAACGGGGGACCCAGTCCATCGTGCGGAGTTCGTCGAGCATGGCGCCGCGAATTCGCGGGACGCAATAGGTTTCAAACTTGACCCCGCGCTCCATGTCGAACGCTTCGATGGCATCCATCAACCCGAACACGCCTGCGGAAATCAGGTCGTTCAGATCCACGCCATCCGGCAGCTTGGACCAGACGCGTTCGGCGTTGAACCGCACCAATGGGAAATAATTCTCTATCAGGCGATTTCGCAATTCCTGATTCAGCTGGTCTTTTTTGAATGCGAGCCAGACTGACTGAATATCTTCTTTGACCCTCATGGTCATAAAACTCCTCCGTGACCTCGTGTCGTCGCCGGAACCGAAAGGATCGAAGTCCGTCTGCCGCCGCGTACAAACGCGCGAACAGCAGCATCCTTGATCCATTTATCGGCTCTGCGAGAAGAGCAGTTGAATGCGTTTGGTATAATTGTTGTGACCGTTAAAGTTTGACGTAACAAATGATGATCGCTCGCGGCCGAGAACAGAAATTTTCCCGCCCGTCGAACAACTTGTCGAAAAACTGCTCCTGTCGGGATGCAACGATCCAGTTCTGACAGATTCTCGCGCATCGCTTGCGGGCGGATGAGTTGGCCGTTCTGACCTCTCTCCCCGTCCATCCCAATTGAAAATTCCAGTCACGATTGCATCAAAAACCATCCCGTCCCAGACAGGCGTGTTTCCGATGGGTATGACCAGGAAACGGGTAAATATCGAAAGCTGCACGGAAGTGTCCAGTTGCCTCAGTGGAAATCGTGAAATGGTCCGGTACTGTCCGCAAATCCTGCCGACAGTTACTGTTCAGAGGGGAGAGTGTCGGCATTAAGAAGCGAAATCTGCTGGTTTCCCTTCGAGAGGTGGGAGATCCCCAGACCTGCGGAGACGATCAAGGCAAGCAGAGAGAGCAAATTGTCCCGATTTCAGATTGAAACAGACATTCGAAGAGAATTTCTTTTGCGGCGGTAACGATTGAATGTGGTATGTCTCTTGATGTTGCGTCAATGATTCGCTTCAAAAAATATAATAATTCCTTGTGGATTTTGAATGCCGAGAGGATTAAGCTGGAAGAGTTCATTGATGTGAACTTTTTGGTGGATCGTTGACGATTCATTCTGGAGACGCAAAGTCATGCGGAACCAAGAGAGCTTTTCCAGAATTGAGTCTTCTGACGGGAAAAGCAAGACGTTGAAGATTGCCTGGAGAACTGGCCTGTAAAGCTGGTCCTGTTCAGGCCCCTGCCGCGGTTGGTTCGTTCCAGCCGCAACCAAAGTCATTCATCCTGCACAAAATCCTCGCCCACTGCGAACATCCAGTACGGTTGCAGTATCAGAGAGAAGTACAGATTACATGATCCCATTGGTACCACGATTGAATTCCCGGAACTCCGTCATCAACTTCCTGATGGTCTGGGGAAGCATTTTCTGTTCGAATTTCTGTTTTGGGCAATCATCGGACGGTTTTGCCCGACTGGTGGAACGCGATGGAGCCATTGGCTACTGGCGATTCGAAAAGTCCAGTTCTGATGACTTCACAGTTCCCAACATTGCTTCCCAGGGAAATCCTGAGTTGAAACTGCAACCGGTGCGAAAAGGAGGAGTGAGTCTCCCCGGTCCACGTTCCCCGGAATTTCCCTTGTTCGATCAGGAAAATCAGGGAATTCGCCTGCGGTCCGCAATGGATTCCTACCGTATCAAGGATTCCGGAGCGGAAAGTGGGCTGGAATTCGACCTGAACGATTCCATCACGCTGGAAGCCTGGGTCGAACCGAGTCCGGAGTTAGGCCGGGCAATGCCTTATTTGATTGGAAAAGGGCGGCTTACAGCCCAGGAATCGAATCAGAATTACGCCATGCGTCTGGTTCCAGTGGGAGAGAACTATGGAGTGGGTTTTCTATTCCGCAGCCGCGGTCCCAAAGCGGGCTGGCATCGCTGGACCGCCACGAAGGGGTTTTCGGCCGGAGACGGCTGGCATCATGTGGCCGTGACTTATACGTTTGGAAAAGCGGACAGCTTAAAGGCCTATATTGATGGTGTGTCAGTCCCGGGGAAATGGGACATGGACGGAGCGACCTCTGCTGCCCCGGTGGTCGATCAGGCCGATGTCTCCATCGGAACCTGCATGGGACAAAGTCCTTCCGCCACGTATCTGGGAGGACTGGATGAACTGGCGATTTATCGTCAGGCGCTCTCCCCCGAACAGATTCGCGAGCATTTCCGCTATGTTCGTCCCAAGTTTGAATTCCTGAAGAACGATATTCCCGAAACTGGTGTGGTGGTCAATATTTATGAAGGGGTCAGCGACAAGAAGTCCTGGGATTTTCGTCCGCCAAAATTTCTGGAAACATTTCACGCTCCCAGTTTCGGCTTCATTGATCTGCCGGTGAAATATTCCGATCAGGCAATTCGTGTGGATCGCGCGAATCCCAGCCTGTTGCGGGCTGCGGGCCGGGTTGTCATTCCCGCTGGCGAACACCGGATTCTCGTCCGTTCACGCAATTCCGCGCGACTCTCTCTGGATGGCGAACTCCTGCTGGAGACCCCCTTTCATAACTTCGGTGGAGATAATAGTCCGGTTCTTCCGGTCGATCGCAGCCTGGCACCACATATTCATCCCCTGCATCGCGGGGATCAGGAAGTTGTTGTCAACGTGACCGGCGATGGGAAATCGCATCTTCTGTTACTGGAAACCATCATCGGGGGAGGCGGACGCCGTCCCGAACTGGGAGAAACCGGTGTTTACCTGGCGACTCCCCAGGGGGATTTCCGCCTGCTGGGAACGGAGGAAACCTATCTGCTCACCGATGCGGACTGGGCACGGTTTGAACAGGATGAATATCAGCGGCTGCAACTGGTGAATGATCAGCGTCGCCGTGATGTGGGTCAGGCAGCCGCCAAACATTGGGAAGAGCGCCATGCCTGGGCAAAATCAGTCGTGGAAAAAAACGCTGCTCCCCCTATTCCGGTTGTGGATGCCAAGTGGCAGGGGAACAATTGGATCGACCGATTTATCGGAACAAAACTCCAGGCTGAAAAGATTGATCCCGCTCCGGTTGTGGATGACCTGACATTTCTCCGCCGGGTGACGCTCGATACCACCGGACGAATGCCAACTCCCCCGGAGCAGGCGCAGTTCCTTTCCGATCCGGCAGACACACGCCGCACGCAGGCCATTGACCGTCTCCTCGCTTCTCCCGAATGGGCAGACCACTGGATCGGCTATTGGCAGGACGTTCTGGCGGAAAATCCGAATATCATCAATCCAACTCTCAATAATACGGGACCGTTCCGGTTCTGGATTGAAGAGTCATTTCGCGATAACAAACCGCTCGACCGCTTTGTGACCGAATTGATCATGATGGAGGGAAGCCTTTATTTCGGCGGCCCGGCAGGATTTTCCATGGCCTCCCAGAACGATGCCCCCATGGCCGCCAAGGCCCATATCCTGGGAGAAGCGTTTCTGGGTGTCCAGATGAAATGCGCCCGCTGCCATGATGCGGTGTTTCACGATGTGAAACAACAGGACCTGTTCGCAATTTCCGCGATGTTGAATCGGGGTACCGTCAAACTCCCCGTGACCAGCACCGTTCCCGGCGGATCAAACTCGTTCATTATTCAGATCTCGCTGAAACCGGGAGATGAAATTGAAGCAAAATGGCCCTTCAGCAAACTGAGTGACGAAGCACCGCTGAAGGATCGTCTCAAGAATTCGGATGATTCCCGCAAGCGTCTTGCGCTGTTGCTCACCTCTCCTTATAACCAGCGGTTTGCCCCTGTCTTCGTCAACCGATTGTGGCACCGTTACCTGGGGCAGGGATTTGTTGAAAAAGACGAAGACTGGGAACATGCCGAACCTTCCCATCCGGAACTGCTGGAGGCATTATCCCATGAATTCGTTGTGCATGGTTATGACATCAAGCATCTGGCCCGGGTGATTTTTCAGTCCGAAGCCTATCAGCGGAAAAATACCGGACAGGACGCTGCTCAAGACCAGATTCCCTACCTGTTCGCCAGTCCAATTCAACGCCGGCTGACCGCGGAACAGATCGTTGACTCCATGTTTCGCGTGGCTGAAAAAGATTTTGACGCCGACGTCATGGCCATCGATATTGACACCGGGCGGAGTTACAAGCTGTCTTTGAACCTGGGACGGCCGCGTCGGTCCTGGCAGTTTGCCTCGTTATCCAATGAGCGGGACCGTCCCAGCCTGTCCCTTCCTTATGCCCAACCCTTCATCACCGCATTGGAAAACTTCGGCTGGCGGAGTTCCCGGCAGGATCCCGTGACGGAACGGGATACAGCTCCCAATCCACTTCAACCCGGACAAATGGAAAACGGACTGCTGACTCGAAGAATCTGTACCCTCAGCGATGACAGCGGCTTCACCCGGCTGGCCCTTCAGGACCAGACTCTGGAGAACTTTGTTAACGAAATTTACCACCGGATCCTGACCCGGGCTCCGACCGCTGATGAAAAGCAGGCGTTTCTCGAATTGCTGTCGCCCGGTTTCGATTCCCGGCGGGTTGCCGGGGCTGTTCCCGTCCCCCGGGAGCGCGTTGTCCGCACCCGAGTAGCCTGGACCAATCACCTGCACCCGGATGCCACCAGGGTGAAACAGGAAATGGAAAAAGAAGTTCGTCGTGGCGATCCTCCCACCGTGCTGCTGGAAAAAAGCTGGCGGGAACGGGCGGAAGACATGATCTGGGTACTGATCAATTCCCCGGAATTCATGTTTACTCCCTAGCCATCCCTGTTCCCGCAGTCCCGCCTTCCTCCGGTCAGGTGTTCCCGAATGGAATAACATTGATCGAGACACAAACATCAGCCAAGGAAACTGAGATGTCTGCTCCTCATTCTCGCCGAAACTTTCTGCAATCGACGGTGGCCGGAACGCTGGGATTCGCCGGGTTGTCTGGCGGGATCACTTCATCCGCGTTCGCCAAAGCGAAAGAATTTCCCGTCGGCAAGGCAGAGCACTGCATCATGATCTGGCTGGGGGGCGGGTCCGCTCAGATCGATACCTGGGATCCCAAGGACCGGGGAGACGCCGCCGCCAAAAAAGCGGGATCCTATTATGATGCCATCGAGACCGCTGTTTCCGGCGTCAAGGTCTGCGAGCATCTGAAAAACTGCGCGAAAATTCTGGATCGTTTCAATCTGGTGCGCACCGTTTCGCATGACGTGATCGATGAACATGCTGCCGCCACGAACCGGATGCATACGGGACGTCCCACCGCGGGAACCGTCATCTATCCTTCGTTGGGATCTTTAATCTCGTACATGCGCGGTCCGGTCAGCGAAAATGCTCCTCCCTACATCCTGATCGGCTATCCCAACGTGACTCGCGGCCCGGGTTTTCTGGGGGCCAAAGCCGGATACGTTTATCTCACCAATACAGAGCAGGGTCCTGCCAGTTTTGCCCGTCCCGCGGACGTCAACAGCGCCCGGCAGGACCGCCGCGAAAAACTGCTCGCCCGCATCCGGGCTGATTTTCGGCAACAGACCACCGGAGGCAAAACCATTCAGGACTACGATAATACCGTCAGCGCCGCATTAAGACTCTCCGGTCCTGAATTTATGAGCGTCTTTAATCTGAAAGAAGAAAAGGACGATCTTCGAAATTCCTACGGTTCCGAATTTGGGCAGCGGCTGCTGCTCTCGCGGCGGCTTTTGCAGTCAGGAGTTCGTTTCGTTGAAGTTTCTCATAACATGAACTTCGTCAACGGAACCGGCTGGGACACACACAACAAGGGGCAACTCAGCCAGCATCTGCTGATCAAAGATCTGGATCAGGCCCTGTCCACGCTGATCCTCGATCTGGAATCGCATCGAATGCTGGATAAAACGCTGATCGTGGTGAACTCCGAATTTGGCCGGCCCGCCCAGTTCGATAACGGAGGAGGCCGCGGACACCACGCCAAATGCTTCACCGTTGCTCTCGCCGGGGGAGGACTCAAAAATGGGCACATGATCGGCAATTCGGATGAACTGGCCATGAAAGCCCTCGACCGCAGCGTACCGGTCCCCGATCTCTTCGCGACCATCTGCTGCGCCATGGGAATCGATCCGAGCAGCGAACTTTATGCTGCTGGTGATCGTCCGGTCCCCATCACCGACCAGGGCAAACCGATTCAAGAACTGTTTACTTGAGAACTGTCCCCGGCGTGGTGTGGTGGTACGTGACCGATGCGGGATGAATATGCTCTGCCCTCCTGGCTCAAAGTATCGCTCCGCAGGTCATGCACCGCACATGGCGTCGACGGCATGATTTCAAAGCCTTGCCTCAACAGCCTGTTAAAAACAATCGGGTCTCGGCCAGACAGAAATGTCCGGGCTGCTTTTTCAATCAATCAGCAGTGTCCGGAGACACAGGCACTGCTGATTGATTGTTCGTTTTTCAACAGGCTGTTAAGTTGTTCAAATAACTTCATCTCCGTGGCTGGGGTGGGAAGGCGACAACCGGAATATGAAGCGAAAGCCTTGTATTTCAGGTGAATGTCCTTTCCTCAGCGGGGGATATGACGGTATGATGACGGAAGATACCGTCCGGATTTTATCGGTTGGAGATTTGACTCCACCTGGCCTTCCGGAGACGGCTGGCAAGCAGGAGGTCCGGACCAATGGCTGAGCATCAACGCATTGTCGAACAGACCCGCCGGCGGATTGGCCTCGTCCTGGGGATGCGGACCGCAGTGGCATTTCTTTCTGGATGGCTGCTGGTCTGGGGGACGCTGGTTCTCGTCCTGCGTGCCGGTCTGGCCGTGCCCCGCGTTCCGCTGTTGTGGGGACTGGCGGGAATTCTTGTTGCTGCGGGAGTCGGGATCTGGAAGGGGATTCGACACTGTCCCTCATCGATGACCGTCCGAGCCTTGCTGGATCAACATTGGCATTCGGGCGGGCTGCTCATGGCGTCGGCGGAATCGAACGTGGCTGGATGGGAAATCTCTCCGCCGGCAGCAGCGTTGCCCCGGGTGCAGTGGAACGGAATGCGTCAATTCGGTCTTCTGGGATGCTGCCTGTTGTTCGCCGCTGCCAGTTTTCTGGTTCCTGCTCGAATATTGAACCCTCTCCATGCTCAACGGCTGCAAGTGGCTGCCGAAGTGGAAAAACTGGCGGAGCAGATTGAACTCCTCAAAGAGGAAAAAGTTCTTCCTCCCGAACGGGCACAAAGTCTCGAAGAAGCATTGAAACAACTTCAACATGAAGCTGCCGGCAATGATCCAGGAAAGACCTGGGAGGCCATGGACCATCTGGAGCAATCCATTACCAAGGCCAGCGCGGAAGCGGCCGAGAAATCGTTGCGGAATGCGCAGAAGTCAGCCCAGGCGGAGGAGCTGGCCGCCGCGCTCGATCAGGCGGGAGACCGAATGCAGGCCAGCGACCTGGCCGCAGCCATGAGCCAACTCGCGATGAATATTGGAAATGCCGCTGAAGAGGATGAACTTCTCGCGGAGACTCTTTCGCAAGAACTGCAAGAACAATTGAAGAACGGAACGCTGGACCAGGAACAACTCGCGGAACTCGCGAAGAAACTGGGGGAGTGCAAACAGTGCAACCTTTCACGGATCGGAAAACTGGCTTCCGGCCGGATGATCGATCCATCACGGCTGAGCGAACTGAATGGAAAATTTCAGATCGATCCGGATGCGCTTGCCAAATTATTGTGCGAATGCAAAGGATCCAAAGAGGTCCAGGCCTGCCTGCTGGCCTGCAACAAACCAGGACGGGGCGGAGTGACCCGCGGGCGGGGTGATGCCGCGATGACCTGGACCGATGGCAGTTCCCGGGATGAAATGCAGTTCAAGGAAAAAGCTCTTCCTCCGGGAGCGATCGCCTCTTTGAAAGATGCGCGGCTGCAAGGGATCAGCAAAGCGGATCCAACGTCGGAGACTCCCCATCCCGTGAACGCGGGAGGCGCTTTGGATGCCGGGAATGCAGGACGCGGTTCCGCCCGCACGCAGGTCGTGTTGCCGGAGCACAAACGAGTCGTCCAACGCTATTTCGATCGTGATTAGTTCTTCTCTCAGTGATCAGGAACACCATGACGCACCCGCATGAGCAGGCCCCGGCTTCGGTCAACCAGACCGCGCTGCTGTCTCCCGGAGAAATTTCCCATGCCACGGAGCTCATCAAGCGGGTCCTCCAGCAACTCGATCAGACGTTGCTGGGCCGGGAACAATTGCATCGCCTGGTCCTTGTCGGCATTCTGAGCCGGGGGCACATCCTGCTGGAAGGCCTGCCGGGAGTTGGGAAAACGGCGCTGATTAAAGCCCTGGGCCAGATCCTGAAGCTGCAATTCAACCGAGTCCAGTTCACACCGGATCTCATGCCCAGCGACATTCTGGGAACACATCTTCTCCGGGAAATTCCCGGCGGCGGACGGGAGATGACATTTCAGCCGGGCCCCGTGTTCACGAATATTCTGCTGGCGGACGAAATCAATCGGGCTTCGCCCAAAACACAATCAGCCCTGCTGGAAGCCATGCAGGAAGGGTGTGTGACATTGCTCGGACAGACGCGCGAACTTCCACGTCCTTTTTTCGTTCTGGCCAGTCAAAACCCGATTGAACTGGAGGGGACTTATCCGCTGCCGGAAGCGCAGCTGGACCGGTTTCTGTTCAAACTCAATGTTTCGGACGTGAACGTGGATGTCTTAACGGAGATTATCGCCACACGACGGCGGGGCGAGCCCCCGCCTCCGGCAGAACCGCTGACCGCCGATGAACTCCTCCATCTGATGCATGTGATGGAACAGATTTTTCTTCCCCGTCCGGTCTGCCGATATATTTCACGGCTGGTGGCAGCGACTCATCCGCAAGCGCACGAAGCAACCGAGACCGTTCTCTCATACGTGAATTACGGAGCTTCCCCTCGCGCCGCCATCGCCATGGCGGAAGCCGCCCGGGCATATGCACTCCTGGAAGGCCGCCCCAGCGTCGGCTTTGATGACGTCAAAGCGGTCGCGATTCCGGTGCTCAATCATCGTCTGATCCTGAATTATAAAGCCCGATTTGATCAGGTCAGCACATTGATCATTATCCAGCAACTTCTCGAACAGATGGATGAAGCCGGATTGGCTCTTCCCGCCGATGTCCGTATTCAACCATTGCAATCCACTGCCCCTTAAATCGCATCAACACCGGATGGGCCGCGTAGCGATTTCATCATGTCAAATTCGTCCCGTCAAACGCGCTCTGTGCCGTCCCAGCTCAGAGCAACTTGCTTTCAAGTTTTTTCATTGTCATTGTTTCATTTTTCAGAGTTGTGCCGGAAAAACGGGGGCTTCGTGTGTTTAAAGATCCTCATTCCCCCGCACATGGTCGAACGAACTGTTCTGCTGTCTTGCGTCATCGGGGCCAGGCGTTGAACGTCCCATTTTGCGTTCTGATTCTCATCTGTTGTTGTGGAATCCCATCATTCGCCCGGGCTGCCCAATTTGGCGATCTCACTATCAATCTGCTGCCGATGCCCGTCAATGAAGGGGGAAGTTCGGCGGGACGCCCGCGAGGATATGTCGAGCTTCGGTTCAATATCCGCAACCGTTCGACGACAACCGATCACCAGGTCCGGCTGGTCCAGCCCCATTACGAGGGCGGTTATGTACGTGGCCAGTTGCGAAGGGCGTCCCGGACCGTTCAGGCCGTTCATGGAACAGCCATGCAGGTATCGCTGTTTCTGCCGCCACTGGCGATCTCCCACAATAATATTGCCGTAGAAATTGATGGTGTCCGGCAGGAGGCCACATTGTCTGGCGAACAGCGCATGATCGGTTATTCCTCGGGACCGAAACCGGTACTGACCGTTCTTGCCAGCCGCGGGATTCCCCAGGAATGGAAGGATGACGTGCGGGCCGCCAACAGTAACGGAGTTCAGTTCCAACGCAGCGAGCTTCCTCTCTCCCAATGGAACACGCACTGGCTGGGGTATACGTCGTATGACGTGGTTCTTCTGACCAGCGAAGAAGCCCGATCCATTCCCACGAACGTGCTCGCTGCGCTGCGGCAATATATGACGGTGGGAGGGATCGTCATGGTGCATGATCCACAGGGAGGAGCGGCGTCGATTCCGAAATCGTTGAAGGATCCGGATCGTCCGGAAATGGAGTCGGACGGATATCCTGTCGGGTTCGGCCAGGTGCGGCCCAGTCCCGGGTCGGACACATGGCCAACAACATTATGGATGGACAGGATCCGCTCCATCGCAGCTCCCCAGAATGCCGAAGTTCGTCTGCAACATGAATTTCGTGTTCCGGTCCGGGGGCTGCTGACGCTGGTGATTCTGTTTTCGATCGGAATCGGTCCGGTCAACGTCTGGCTGCTCTCTCGCCGCAACAAAAAGATGTGGTTGTGGTGGAACGTTCCAGCGGTGTCACTGGCAACGTGCTTTCTCATTTTCCTGTATTCACTCCTCTCCGAAGGAGTCACTTCCGACACGCAGAAAACGGCGCTGACGCTGCTTGATGAGCGGATACATGAAGCGTCGACGCTGGGGTTCGTTTCGTATTACTGTCCGCTGACCCCGACGGGGGGGCTTCACTTTTCTTACGATACGGAAGTGATTCCCCTGTCGGAAACCGGGATGGTGGATGCCTGGGGCCGGGATGAAAGTTCGACTGAAAAAACGATTGACTGGACTGCCGATCAACATCTTGACACAGGCTGGGCACCTTCTCGCGTACCGGTCTGTTTTGGAATCCGCAAAAACGAACGGCGCAGGGAACGGCTTGTCTTTCATCACGATTCCCCGGGAAAGCTGAGTGTTGTGAACGGGCTGGGGACCGATATCACCGCGCTGCATTACCAGGACCGGGACGGGACGCTGTATCGCGCTGCCGCAATCCCATCCGGACAGGAAGCCCCACTCACAAAAATCGCCTCACCCGACTCCACGGCAAAAATGTCTTTGCGAGAAGCCTATCGGAACGACTGGGCTTCGATGCTGGTGCAGATGAAGGGCGACCCCGTGAAATACCTGCACAAGGGCCATTATCTGGCTGTGACGAAAGAAAGCGTTTTCGTTGAGGATTCGCTTGCCGGAGGAGCTGCCAAACCGAGTTTTGGACTTGTCTATGGCATCAGCGCGGAGGATGAAAATGGACGTTAAAGTCGACAACCTGAAACGTCATTTTAATGGAACGAAGGCGGTCGACGGGATCTCGTTCACATTTTCTTCCGGCCATATTTTTGGATTTGTCGGTCCGAACGGGGCGGGAAAAACCACGACCATGCGGATCCTGGCCACGCTCGATGAACCCAGCGAAGGGGACGTCACCATCGATGGCGTTTCAGTGGTCGATTATCCGGAAAAAGCCCGGCATTTTGTCGGATTCATGCCCGATTCACTTCCCGCGCATTCGGACATGACCATCCATGAATATCTCGATTTCTTTGCCCGGGCCTATGGCCTGAAGGGGAAACATCGCGAATCGATGGTCGAGAAAATCGAAGAGTTCACCAATCTCACCGGGATTCGCTGGAAGTTCCTGAAAGATCTTTCCAAAGGCATGAAGCAACGAGTCAGTCTGGCGCGGGCGCTGGTTCACGATCCGCCGGTCCTGGTATTGGACGAACCGGCCGCGGGACTCGATCCGCGGGCGCGCATTGAACTCCGGGAACTGCTGAAGATTCTTTCCGACCAGGGAAAAGCGATTCTGATCAGCTCGCATATTCTCACGGAGCTTTCGGAAATCTGTAACGGGGCGGTCATTATCGAACAGGGCCGGCTCTTGCGGGCCGGCCACCTGGACCAACTCATTTCCGGAGAATCGACGGAGCGGCGGGTCCATATCCGCTGCCTGGAGAAGCCGGAAGAACTGGCGACGGCCCTCATGCAGTCACCGCTGGTCCGGGAATCGCGTGTTCTCGGTCCCGTGATCGAGGCCGACGTCATCGGTGGAGACGACAATTGCAGCGAGTTGCTGCGATACCTGGTGGACCGTCAGCTGCGAATTGTGGAATTTCATCAACATCAGGCGGATCTGGAAGATGTCTTTATGACCGTCACGAAAGGGCAAGTCCAATGAGCCGCGTTGAGGGAGTTCTCCGGGCAGTGGATGATTATGCGAATCCGATGGTCGTAAAAGAATTGCGGCAGGCGGTGCAGAGCCGGCTGGTCATTGCCGTTCTGATGCTCTCACTCCTGATCAATATTCTGATCACATCCTCATTTCTGGCGTCCAGCAATGATTTTCAACTCAACCGGCCGGCCGGACAGGATCTGTACCAGGCGCTCTTTGGATTTCTGGTGGTCACCTGCATGATTTTTGTTCCGCTGTATACCGCCATCCGGATGTCGATGGAGCGGAATCATTCGAATATTGATCTGCTGTTTATTACAACGCTCGCGCCGGGCTCCATCATCCGGGGGAAATTCTGGGCGGCTGTGGCGCTCACCGGCCTGATTTACAGTGCCTGTATGCCGTTTTTATCGTTCACTTATTTATTACGGGGAATCGACCTGCCGTCGATTTTTTGCTCGTTGGGGTTTGCGTTCTTATGCACGGTCTACACGATCATGCTCGCGGTCTTCGTCGGGAGTGTTTCCGGAGGAGCAATTCTGAGAATTCTGCTGGGACTGGGACTGGTCTATACGGGCGGTCTGATGATTGCTTCGACGCTGGGCATGGGGATCTATATTGTCCACCAGGGAGTCGGCAGCCTGTTTGGAACAACAGGCGCCATCACCGGAGTCTGTGTGGTACTCGTTTCGGGGCTGGCGGGAATCATTCTGTTTTATCTGCTGGGAGTCGCAGCCATCAGCGCGAAATCGTCCAATCGGATGTATCCCATCCGAATTTTTGTCAGCTGCTGCTGGCTGATCTGGGGGATCGGTTCCGCGATCTGGAGCTGGATTGATGGGTCCGGTGTTCCAATGATGGTCTGGATGTTCGGAAGCGTGATCGGGCTGTGCATTGTCCTGGCGCTGATCTTGTGCGAGCGGGAACACTGGTCTCCCCGCGTCCGCCGTCACATTCCGCGTTCACTTGCCGGACGGTTTGTCGCCTGGCTGCTGTACACGGGATCCGCAGGAGGTGTTCTGTGGAGCCTGCTACTTGCCGGTTCCACGCTGGCTGCCGCCAGCTGGTATCACCATCATTATGCCAGCCAGTTTGGAAGAACGGATTTTGAAGAATCCCGGCAGGGACTCGGGATCGCGCTGATGTACACCTGGTGTTATGCCTTGAGCGGCGTTTTTCTAAGACGCTGGCTGGCGCCTCGTTCTTCTCCGGTATTATCGACCGTGCTGGGACTGGTCCTGCTGGGACTCGCGGGCACGATTCCCCTGTTTATTGCTTATACAATGCTGGGCCTGAGAGTGCGCATGCACGAATTACCGCTTCCGTTTATCATCGCCAATCCATTTGTTATGGGAGACAGCCTGATTGACAAAGGCCCGGTCCTGACATTTCTCGGTTGCTGGTCCGTGCTAATGCTGTTGCTCAATATACGCTGGTTTCGAAACCAGTGGAACGAATTCCAGCGTTATGAACCTGCGACACCAGCCGATGCGTTAACGGTCACTCCTCTTTCGTCGTAGTCCGTCTATCTATTGCTGTCACGCGGTGAATCTGCTTCTCTTTCGGATTGGTGGTCCATTTTGAGGGCTCCGGCAAGGATGCGCGAGAGGGAGGAAAGGTACAAGGCGAAGTTGGCTGCTGCCGTACGGGCAGGGATTTCCCAGCGTCAGATCGCGCGGATTCGGCAGTTTCCGTAGATCAGGTATCGCATCACCTATGGGCTGAACCTGCTCTCACCAATGCGTGGACTCTCCCGGCATTTGACCGCACCGGATGAGATGCACCGGGCCATCGCCGCCTGGTAAGCTGAACGGGACGCGAAGGAATGCGGCTCCAATGGGCAATTCACCACCACTACCCCCGCATCAAACTCAAATCCCTTTCTCCTCGAACATGACAAGGAGCCGTAGACGGACCATGACTGTCTTTAAACGTCCTGGAGCACTTCCGGGTTCACCACGTTTTCCGGGCGTTCGCCGCTGAAGACCGCGGCAATCTGATGCGCCACTGTCTGCCGCATCTCCAACAGTGATTCTTCCGAAATAAATGCTGTGTGCGGCGTCGCGATCACCCGTTCATCCAGATACAGCGGATGGGACAGGTCGGGAGGTTCCGGTTCAAAGACGTCGAGCCCGGCTCCCGAAACTCTTCCAATCTGAATGGCGTCGTAAAGGGCAGATGGATCAATCAGGGAGCCTCGCGCGGTATTGATCAGTACGACACCCGTTTTGACGCGGGTCAGGGCATCCGCATTGAAGATGTGGCGGTTCTGTTCTGTCAGCGGAGCATGGAGAGAAATATAGTCGGAAGTTTCAAGCAATTCGTCGAAGCTGACCATCCGGCAGCCGGTTCCATAGTCATTCCCGGAAGGAGTGCAGGCAATCACGTTGAGGCCGCAGGCGATGGCCCGCTGATACATCTGCTGACCGGTTTTTCCAAAGCCGAACAGGCCCAGCGTCCGCCCGCGAAGACGGTGCATCGCTGGTCCGGCCTGAAGATTGTACTCCTGCTGTTTTGTCCGGTGATGAAAAAAACCGATATTGCGAGTGACCGCCAGCAACAGGCCCAGGGCATGGTCCGCCACTTCGGTCACGCAGTAATCCGGTGTGTTCGTGACCAGAATTCCCTTCGACGTTGCGGTCGGGATATGAATATTGTCGAGTCCGATTCCCATCCGGCAGATGATGCGGCAGGAATGGGCGGCCTGAATGACTTTGGACGTCACCTTGGCCCAGCAGGTCGCAATGGCATCCACATTCTGTGCCAACCGGGCGAGTGTTGCCTCGGTTTCCTCCGGAGCATCGATAATTTCCACGCCATAGGGGCTGAGCAGTTGCTGCTCGACATCAATTCCAGGCCAGGGGTGATCTGTAATCAGTACCAGATGTTGCGGCATGGCGGTGGCCTGTTCCGAATCTCAAAAGCTCAAGGCGAATTCAGTGTTTCCTACGGAGCTTACTTTGACAGATTCGCCGGGCTTTCGCGAGCGAACATTGCCGTTCTTTCTCTTCCGGAAAGTGACGGAACCACTGACACAACAATCGGGATGATTCGAATTCGTCCGGACCGGTCAGCGAGGATTGTTGTTCCGTCCCCGCGGACCATTCTTCGAGCCGCTTCAATCGTTCGGAAAATATTTCGGCAAACGAGTTCGTCGGAGAAAGATTCCACTGGTCGACCACGATTCCCCGCACCACCACCAGCCACCAGTTCGAGCCGTCCAGGAGAGAAGAAAAGGGATAGACAAAATGGGCCTGACTGGTCCAGTCATGAAATCGCCGCAGATGTAGCGAGATCCTTTCCAGTGCCTGCCGGCGATCACGCAGCACAGCGGCGCGTTCGAATTTTCGTGCCTGGACCGCCACCCGCATCCCGGAGTCGATTTGTTGAATCGCGAGAGCCGTGTCGCCATTCAGGAATTTCCGGGCGGCATTCAATTGCCGGGTATAGGTCTGTTGAGAACAACCGGCAATACACGGAGCCAGGCAGGTCTTCAGTTCCGCGCGGAGGCATGACGTGGAGAGCAATACGGAAGACCGCGAACCCATTTTTTGAAAATGAATGGGGGTCTCCCGGGGACAATCCCGGAGTCGAAAATGCTGGTTTAACTCGCCGACAGCCTGTTTGAGGAATTTCGTCAGCGGCAGCGGTCCCCAGATCCCATGATGTTTTCGTGGGATCCGGGAACTGAGCGTGAATGCCGGAGCGGGTTGATCCACCAGAACGAGATAACCGAGTTTCATCCGAGTGGGATGCCCCTGAACATTGTGATTGGGACGATAAAGTCGAATCAGTTACCGTTCGCGGAGACGGGCGATCAGTTCGTGACCCGCTGGCTGCCAGAGCAGCAGCGTCGAACGGTATCCGATCCGACGTTCCTTGGACTGGGAAACGTTCGACGAAAAATAAGACAATAATCGCCGGCACAAATGCCGGGACATTCCCACATAAATCAACTGGCCGGTGGCTGTCACCATTCCATAGACACCGGGGAGATCGGAACAGTGCTCACGAAGCCGGGCACGAATGTCACGTCGGGTTCCGCTGACCGACAGCATCCGGGCCGGTCCCAGCAGTCCAGCATATCGGCTGTCTCGAAAAAGTTCCGGGAGTCGTTGCGGATCGGTGACTTGCAGCGGCTTGCGGGCCATGAAGGGCTTCCATTCCATTCAAACTGTTTCGTCCTGGCCCGGATGCTGCGAATCATCCGTTCCGCAGGTCTTGAACAACGGGCAGGCCCCCGAATGACCGGGCCAAAATCGTGTGCCGGGAACTCCGTGTTTCAAGTCTTTTTCCCCAAAGAGACTGAAACCTGGCGCGGCCGTTTGGTTTCGATCACCATTTTAAGGTGGTCAACGCTGCACAAAATCCTCGCCAGCCGCGAAAATCCTGACCATTGGCAATATGGAGTTTACAAAGGGGATCCCCGCACAGCCAGTTGGCTGTGCGGGAGTACAGGGCTTCAGCTTGTTTCCGGATGGGGGATTTTCGGGAGGGCGAAGCTCTTGCTGAGCCGCAGGGAAGATCACGCTTTCTATGGCGTGCGGCTCGGTGGGAGCGTCGCCCTCCCAGGCGATTTTCAATAAAGCAAAAGCCCTGGGCGGGAGTAAGGGGGGAGTTCCGTGAACTTCAGGGTTGAGAAAATCGGAATGGAAACCGTAATGTCTTTGAAGGTATTTGGACGCATTCCATGAGAATTTCCCCCCGGTTCCGGAGCGACGTGCCTCGGACTGGTGTTCCCGGCTTTACTTTGTGTTGCTCGAAAGTCGAAATGTCGTTTCGTCCTCCAATTTCGTTTTTGCGGAGTCTGGGAGTTGCCGTCCGTGGCATCCGGGATGCTGTGGCGGAGGAACGGAACCTGCGCATTCATCTGGGAGTCACAGCTCTGGTGATTGGACTGGGAATGTGGGCCGATCTTTCCCGGATTGAATGGGGATTGCTGGTGTTGTGCATCGGCAGCGTGCTGACTGGCGAGTTGCTGAATACCGCGATTGAAACGGTTGTGGACCTGGTTTGCCCGGGGGAACATGAGCTGGCCCGCAAAGCAAAGGATATTTCCGCTGGAGCTGTACTCACCCTGACCGTGATGTCCGTGGTGCTGGGACTGCTGATTTTGATTCCTCCCCTGGTCGAAAAGTGGAGGGCATTTCCCCCGCCATCAGCAAATCCGCCCACATTTTCAGCTGGCGATCACTTTCCGGATCGAGAACCCGTGAGAAATTGCTCCGCTCAATCCTTTAGCACGCTATGATTATAAAAGCGGGAATTCCGTTTTCTATTTGGTGACGAATTGGCCCCCTCACCGAAACCTGTCCGAACTGGATCGTGATCCCACGATTATGGAACGTTTACTTTTACTGATTGGCGGCGGATTGACACTGTGCCTGCTGGTTTATGCCAGCCTGATGCAGATGGAAGGTTCCCGGCAGAACTCCCTGGATGAATTATCCGCCGTGGTGCCGGATGATGACTGGTACAAGAAAGAAGTTCTGGCCAGCGACAAGCCGGTGCTCGTGGAATTCACTGCGTCCTGGTGCGTGTACTGCAAACAGATGGCGGAACTGATGCGGGAAATCGAAAAGCACTACGGGGAGCAGATCAAAGTCGTGGAAGTCGATGTGGACCAGCATCCGGAAGTCAATTCCGCCATGCGGGTCCAGGGGCTGCCGACGGTGATGGTCGTCAAAAATCGCAAAATTGTTGCCTATGAAGTCGGCAAAATGCGCTATGAAACGCTGGAGCAGATCATCTTGCCGCATTTGAAGACGGATTCGTCCGGAGTCACTCCCAGCGAGGCCCCTCTCGAGTCACCTGTTGAAGAGACTCCAGAAACCGATCCGCAAACAGGAACGGGAAGAATCGCTCCGCAACCGGTTGTTCAATCGGTGACATGAGCCTGTTGTCTTGTGTTGATCTTCGTGCTGCAAACGTTCTGCCATTTCGCAAGCGGCCGTAATTTTGTATCGCGTGAATGACTTTGGCTGCGTTTGGAACAAATCGACTGGCCCGGACACGGAGCAATCAGCGAAGAAAACAGGCCGTTTCGTGCTTCGACAACATTCTTTCGGTGGTCCCGGTCTTTTAAATTCCTTGGGAAGACGGCGGGGTGTTTTGATCCGGAAACTCGCCCCTCATTTGTCCCTCAGCAAGGGCGGTTCCACGAAGGAAGTCGCTGGCAAGCATGGCCCGTTTCCCCGCGGGCTGCAACATATTGACTCGTACCGCTCCATCACCAGTTCGGACGAAAAGTGCTCCGTCATGAACGGCAATTGTTCCGGCGGAAGCGGCTTTCGATAAGGGCCACCCCACGGAATCAACATCCAGAATCAGCAGTCGGAGGGGAGTTCGCCCCGGCAGATGTAAAAAAGTATAGGGCATGGGCCAGGGCTGCATGGCTCGCACGTGCCAGCCGATTTCCCGGGCGGGACGCTGCCAGTCGATGACCCCTTCTTCTTTTTTGATTCGCGGGGATTTTGTGACCTGGCCCGGGTTCTGCAATCGCGGGCGGGACGTTCCATGTTCCAGTTCCTCCACGACCTGCAAGGCCAGCGGCCCAGCGAGTTCCGCCAGCCGGTCATGCAACTGGCCACTTGTTTCGCGGGGAAGAATCGAAGTCGTCACCACACCAAGAATGGGGCCTGCATCCAGCCGGGGTTCGATCTGAAAAATTGTGACGCCGGTTTCTGTTTCCCCTTTCCAGACTGCGTACTGGACCGGAGCGGCCCCTCGATATTTCGGCAGCAGTGATCCATGCAGATTGATGGCTCCCAGCCGGGGGATTGCCAGCAGATCCGCGGAGAGTATCTGTCCATAGGCTGCCACAACAAACAGATCAGCTGCCAGGGATCGCAACTGTTCCAGGCTTTCCGGAGCATTGGCGCGAGCGGGTTGCAGGACCGGGATCCCCTGGGTCAGGGCCAGTTCTTTTAATGGGTTGACATGCTGATGGTGCCCTTTTCCGGTCCGGTCCGGTTGGGTGAGGAGTCCCACGATCTGATGGGACGATTCAATCAGTTTTCGGAAAGCGGGAAGAGCAAAGGTTCCCGTTCCCATCATCACCACGCGCAAAGACACAGCCATTCCCCCGTCCGAGAAGCTCCCAGTCCCCAAAGCAATGACGAGAGTGCTTGAGAGGAATCTGCTCTCACTCGACATCGTGAGGATTCTGGTGCATCGACTCCGGATTTTCAAGAAGTTCGACGTCGCGGCGAACGATGCGGAACTTTCCCTTGCCGATGGGAGCGCCGCAGTTATGGAAGATCACATTCCCCAGATGATAATTATCCACGGGCCGGTGCGTATGGCCAAAGCAGACGTGCCGGATACCGGATTCCGGTCCCTGGCCGATCTGATTCATGTAAGACAGGATCCGTCGGGCCACTTTTCGTTTTGGATAGGCTGCTGTCGGAGGAAGCAGATGCAGATTTGTTCGCACAGCCATATCATACAGGCGATGCTGAAACGGTGATCGGGTGCCATGTTGAAAGCGATTCCGCTGACGTTCCAGGCAAGTGGCGGTCATATTGCGGTCAGCAACATCGCCATGCAGAAACAACGTGTCTCCCAACCGATAATAAAACCGGGCCCAGTCGAACCGGGAATAGTCGCGGGTCAGTTGCGGCAGGCGGGCGTGAAGCAACGGGTGATCGTCATGGTTGCCGAGAATGAAGTGGATGCGGCAGTTTTCGGTACTGTTCAGAAAATCCAGCAGCCATTCAATGGCCGCGTCCGCGGTCTCTTCCGCGGTGCGATATCGTGACCAGCGGAAATCAAAAATATCTCCCCCCAGAACACAATCATCAGACTGCCGCGAGGCATGGATCAATTCTTCGAAATGAGTGCTGGCAGAGGACCGACTGGCAAAAAGATGCAGATCGGAAACAAAAGCAAAAGTCGACATGTTGTTCCGCTTCAATCACAAGATGGCTCTCCCCCGAGAGTTGGTCGTCCATCGGGAAGGGTGAGAGAATCGTCCTGCTGCGAATCAGAAAGGTGTCTTTCTTGACGCGGCTTCATGGACGCTTGCTTCTCCCGAATCGACCGGAATCGGATCTCTGAAAGATCGCTCCAGGTTTCTTGTTGAATTTTATAGCGCCCCCCAGGGCCGGCAATCGGAGGTTTTCAAGGTTTTACAAAATTCTACCATGGATTGGTTTTGATCAGAAAGAAAATGGTAAAGTCTCTCGCACCCGAGAAGCATGAACGAAGAGTGATCGGTAGAAAACTGATCTCCAGAACCAGAGATTCCACGGTCAGCCACGACTGCCTTTTTCCTTATGTCCGATTCCTTTCACTGATGTTACGATTGAATGCCGATTCATACCGATATTGTCTGTTTCTCGTGCGGCTGCCTGTGTGACGATCTCGTTGTCGAGACGGCTGACGACCAGATTTTACAGGTGACAGGCGCCTGTTCTCTTGGAGCAGGACTTTTTCAGCAGTTCCCCGTTCCGGAACACGGTTCCTTTTGCGACGGCAATCCGGTCGAGCACGCGGCAGCCATCTCCACAGCGGTACAGATCCTCCAAAACAGCCGGGCCCCACTCATTTTTGGAATGCAATCGACCGCCACCGATGGCCAGCGTCAGGCCATTGAACTCGCGGAAACCATCGGGGCTGTGATTGATACCGCCGGCAGTCCGCTGACCCGGGCCACGATGACCGCCATGCAACAGGTGGGAATGTCCACCTGTACCCTGGGCGAAGTTCGACAACGGGCCGATCTCGTGATTTTCTGGGGCGCGGACCCGCAACGGACTCATCCTCGCCTGATCGACAGATTGTGCGGAGAAGGACCGACAGAGTTTCTCCCCAATGGACGCAACGATCGAACCCTGGTTGGGGTGACTGCCCATCAAACCGCGACCGACGTAGCCGCCGACATCACCATTTCTCTTCCCGCCGCTCAGAATGCCGCAGCCATCGCTGCATTACGGCAATGGCTCCGCAATCCAGACTGGCAGCCCGAGGGAACAATGGCTTTCCCCGTCAAAGCACTGCATCAACTGGCCATGCGAATGACTTCCGCCCGATATGGCGTTCTCTTTTTCGGAACAGACTTCGTTCAGGGAAATGACGCTGTCCGGAATGTGACGACATTGCTGCAACTCGTCACGGAACTCAACGCCTTCACCCGTTTCTCCGCTCGCCCCCTGACCAATCCCGGCGCGGAACAGGTTCTCACCTGGCAAACCGGATTTCCATTTGCAGTCAATTTTCAGCACGGCTATCCCCTCTATCAACCGGGGGAATTTTCCGCGGAAGAATTACTGGTCCGGCGTGAAGTGGATGGCTGCATCCTGATCGGAAGCAATTGCCTGGCCAACTTTTCTCCAGCCGCCCTGAACACGTTGCAAACCATTCCCACGATCGTGATCGATCCCCCGCGGATAACCTGTCCGTTTACTTCCCAGGTGCGGTTTGTCTGTGCTCACCCAGGAGTTCACTCTTCCGGGACTGCTTACCGGTTGGATGGCGTGGCCCTGCCGCTGCGTCAACTCGTGAATTCATGCCTGCCGCCTGCCGAGTCAATTCTACGGGAACTTCGAGAATGTTTTCTGACAACGGCAGCACTCGTGGAATGACCGCTGCACTCGCCTATGCCCGGAGCGGAACCGGGCCATTGCGAAAATTTGTCCAGGTCGTGTGGCCGTAATTGCTCAGGCAGCCGAGATCGCGCGGGCCACCTGCTGCATATAGCGCAGACTCTCCTGGGCGATCACTTCCGCGCCGGGGGAATAGTCGAACACTTCCACGGAAACCCAACCGTCGTAACCGGTGGATTTCAATGCTTCGAAGATGGGGAAGTAGTCCACATCCCCCATGCCCGGCCCCCGCAGATTGGCATCATTGGCATGGAAGTGCCGCGTCACCGAGGCATAGGTCTGGATCAGTTCCGGAAGCGGCGTCCCTTCTCCCAGCATGGCTTTCACATCCTGGTGCAGCCCCAGATTCGGATGGCCGACTGCTGCGATGATTTCCGTTGCTTCGTGGCAAGTATTCATGAAATTGGTTTCCTTGGTCGTAAGCGGTTCCAGCAACAGTTGAACGTCCCGATCGGCCAGTTGCGGCAGGGCCTGCTGGAAGACGTCAATCGCATTTTGTGTCGCCTGTTCCCGGGTCATTCCCTCTTCCAGATTTCGCTGCTGGGGCGAACCGAGGACCATCAGGCCTCCGCCGAGATCCGCACACAGGTTTCCGAGTTCGACCAGGTATTCCGCAGTCCGTTTCCGGACTGCCTGGTCAGCGGTCGTCAAATGCAGGCCGGTTGTTTTCGCCAGCAGCCAGTGCAGACCAATGATTTCCAGCCCATGGGCAGCGGCAATCCGCTTCAGATCGGCCCGCTGTTGAGGCGTGACTGCTTCAGCCCGTTCCGCCAGCGTAAAAGGAGCGACTTCGATGCCGGTGTAGCCTGTCTCCGCAATGAATCGGCACTGACGCTCAAAATCCCAGTCGGTGAACAGTTCCTGGCAGATCGCAAATTTCATGGCAATCACTTTGACGGTAAGAGGCACTTTGGCGGTGAGAAAGCGGAAGTCGGGCCGTTCTGATTGGGCCGAAAGTTTAACGGGTCCGGGATGCTGATGCGCGTCCGGAAGTTGATTGTCAAAGTTTTCTGGTTGTAGGGATCGTAGCGGCAGGCTTCTGTTTTGGGAGTCTTGCGCCCGTCGAGTTCCCGGACGAACGTGCGGAAAGGATCGATTTCAGGTCGATTCAATGGAGACGAAATTATGGATTGCGCCGGGAGGGGGGACTCCGCTCGTGCAGGAAATGCCGTCCGTATCGCGCCATTCAGACACGGATGGCGAGAATAGGCAATTTTGGCTGTTTGAGATAAATAGTCAAAGCAGCGTCGGTCGAAATTCAGACTGGAAGAATCCTTGGGCTGGATTCTGCGCATCTGCGGCTGGTGATTTGAGGACGAGAACCATGAGACACATGATCTGGATTCCCATTGTGGCAGGATTGCTGTCACTGACGGGAATCAACACGACGGAAGCGGGCCTGTTTTGCGGGGCCGGAAAATACCGCAATTGTCCCGCTTCGTGTTGCGAGCCAACCGGGGACTACTGCGCGGCCCGCGCCTGCTGTGCGCCGCAGTACAAAGTCGTCCGGGAAACGGTCTGGTGCACGCAGGAATACACTGAATGCCAGACTGTCATGGATACCTGCTGCTACCAGGTTCCCGTGACGAGACAACGGACAGTCTACGATACCTGCTATCGGGATGAATGCTACACCACCTGCCGTCCAGTCTACCAGACCTGCTACCGGGACGTGTGCCATACCGTTCGCAAACCGGTCTATCAGACCTGCTATCGCACGGTCTGCTGCAAGATTCGCCGCCCGGTGTATCAGACGTGCTACCGGACCGTGAATTATTCCGTCTGCCGTCCGGTCTACAACACCTGCTACCGGGATGAATGCTACACGATTCGCAAACCGGTCTATCAGACCTGCTATAAGACCGTGACCTGCACCAGTTATCGCACGGAAACACAGACCTGCTATCGTGAAGTCTGTCAGACAATCATGAAGCCGGTGACAACCACCTCCTGCGTTCCGGTTCAATGTGGTGAATGGCAGACGGTCACGGAATGCGTTCCCGGACCGGTGGTGGACCGTTGCGTGCAGGATCCGGGTCAGTTCGTCCTTGACCCCAACAGTTGCTGCACCGTCTACAAGCCCGGCTGCACCCGCATTGAAAAAGTTCAGTGCCCGCCCCGCACCGTCTGCAAACGGGTCTGGGTTCCGAAAACGGTGATGACCCAGCAATCCTGCACCCGCATGGTTCCGGAAGTCCGCCGCTGCCGGGTCCCCTATACCGTCTGCCGCCAGGTTCCCGTCTGCTCAACAAAACAGGTGCCCTACACCACGTGCCACTATGTTTGCCAGACCTGCACTCGCCGCGTTCCCTATACGACCTGCTGCATGGTCCGCGAATGCCGCACCAAGCAGGTGCCGTATACGACCTGCCACTTTGTCTGTGAAACGGTGTCAAAACAGGTGCCTTACACCACGTGCAGCTACGTCTGCCAGCAAGTGGTCCGCAAGGTGCCCTATACCACCTGCTCTTATGTGAAAGAGTGCCACACTCGTAAAGTTCCCTATTGTGTGCCACGAACGGTTTGTGAAACACACATGGTCACCAAGACGAAATGCACGCCCCGTACGGTCCAGGTCACAAAGACCCGGTGCGTGCCAAAGACGGTTTGCCGGAAGGTTCCCGTCTGTTCGGATCCCTGTGTGACAGCGGAAGCTCCCTGTGCCGCCCCCACGGCCTGTGCGGCCCCGATCATGAAGTGAGGAGAAGAAAGGGACAGGGGGCAGTGAAAACGGAAGTTCAGTTGGGATTCCGTCACTGGCCACATGCCCCACAGGGGAACTCGTATTCTGGATCATGATTGAAGTCGCCGATGCCGTGACCAATTGCCGGGCGATTGCCGAAATTCCCGGAATTGGAGGATTGTTCATCGGCCCTTCCGGATCGGTCCAGGATGCCATTAAAAGCGGATGAAATTGGAAATCAGAGTGACGTAAGTCAGATCGGTTCGTAGACAAAATGGACGGACCAGCGATCGCTGGTCCGTCCATTTTGTCTACGGACTTGAAGAACGCACAGCAAGCATCAATGGGGGGATTTTTGAAACGCAGAGAGCGCCGAGGTCGCTGAGAAGAAAGACTGAGTGAGAGCAAGAATTCTGATGAGAGATGAGCGGGAACTGGCCAGGGAGTGCAGGCCATGCACCGCATGGGGTGATGATCGACGTGAATCCCCAAACAGGCTCGGAGATCGTCATGCAGTGCATGACCTGCAGGGACTGAAGAGCGATCCCCCGTTCTAGTTTCATCCTCCTGATTTCAATCGTTCCGGGAGGGCGACGCTCCTGCGGAGCCGCATGGGTCAGAACGCGTTCATCACGCCCGCAACTCGGCAGGAGCCGCGCCCTCCCGAGTGAATTTCGTAGGGTGCGGTCGAGGCCGGAAGGAGGGGGCTGTTGTAGGTCAGACGTTCCGCCGGAAGGCGGTCTCGCCTGGAAATTCACCGGGCCGCTGACCCACCTTCAAGGGACGCTCCACTTTCGGGCTGACTCACCTTCAGAGATCGCTCTCCTCCCGGTGGGTCTGCGGACGGGGCCTCTCTGAGGGAGCAATTCCCTGGCAAACGACGCTGATTTCCAATTCGCCGACCTTGACCACACCCTACAATCTTCATCTTTCATCCCGGTGGGTCCGTGGACGGTCATACGGGGGATGGAGTTCTCTGTTTGGAATGATATTCCTCTTGCCAGGAGCATCTTCCGTCCCGTCCTTGACCGTACCCTACCAATCTTCCATCTCGTAAACCAAACACATTCACAGACGCACGAGTCCATGCACCGCATGACGAATAACTTCAGATTTTTTGCATGTCGCGGAGCGGATTGTCTTGTGGAAATTGTTGTTCCCCGGGATGTGGCGAATTGACAAATGCAAACCGATGCGTAAACGTGGCGAGAGTTGATCGCCCCGCGTCGCTGGTCTGTTCCGGTCGCAACTGATGTGATTCATGATGTGATTCATGCTGTACAGAAAGTTCCGATGTGGAGAAGATCCTGATCATTGGCAGTGCAGCGCAGGTGGTCTTTTCAGACAATTGAACAAAGGAGAGCAGCGTGTCGAGTACGCTTGGACGACGGGAATTTCTTCGCCAATCCGCACTGGGGCTGATTGCAGTCGGAGCCGGTTCTTTATTTCCTGGCAGTGGATTGGCAGTGAAACCCGTTCTTGCCGCTGAGGCTGGAAGAACGGATCAGCCATTCAAAATTTCGCTTGCGGAGTGGTCATTGCACCGAATGCTCTTCGGTCGGTCCGACGTGAAGCTCGACAATCTGGATTTTCCTGCATTCGCCCAGAAGGAATTCGGTATTGATGGAGTGGAATACGTCAACCAGTTCTTCAAGGACAAAGCGACGGACACCGACTACCTGTCTGAACTGAACAAGCGGGCCAGCGATGCCGGTGTGCGGAACCTTCTGATCATGGTGGACGGGGAAGGACTGGTGGGCGATCCGGATGAAACGGGCCGGATGAAGTCCTTTGAAAATCATAAGAAATGGATCGATGCCGCGGCATTATTGGGGTGCCATGCTGTGCGCGTGAACGCTGGCAGTCGCGGGACATGGGAAGAACAGGTGCAGTATGCAGCGGACGGCTTGTTGCGGCTGGCCGAGTTCGCGGAATCCAGAAATCTGCGGGTGCTGGTCGAGAACCATGGCGGACTCTCGTCCAACGGCAAATGGCTGTCCGAAGTCATGAAGACCGTGAATCATCCGCATTGCGGAACGCTGCCCGACTTCGGCAATTTCAAAGTTTCGCCCACGGAGATGTATGATCGATATCAGGGAGTCAGCGAACTGATGCCCTATGCCATGGCGGTCAGCGCGAAATCTTATGATTTCGACGACCAGGGGAACGAGACGACGATTGATTATCCGAGAATGCTCAAAATCGTGACCGATGCTGGATATCACAGCTATATCGGGATCGAATACGAGGGAAGCAAGCTCAGTGAAGTCGAAGGGATTCGTAAAACGCTTGACCTGCTCAAGCGGATTCGCACGGAAATGGCCAGCGATAAATCCGGGAAATAGCATCCGCGATGAATGGGCGCTCGTTCCGGTTTCTTTCTGCGATTGCCATCGCCATAAAAAGACAAACGCCCTCTTGTGTTTACGGAGGACGTTTGTCTTATTTGCTTCAATGGGAGGACGATTTGTGCGGCCTACTGATTTGCAGCGGGGGCGGGCTGCCGGGCCTGCTGCAACTGTGGCGATTGCGGGCTGGTTCCGTAAAACACGCTGGGATCGTCGATAATCCAGGGAGTCGACCAGGAATTTCCGTTATCGGCGGAGCAGACATTAAAGAAGATGGTGTTAAATGTCGTCCCACGAATGTTATAGGGGAGCGAGGATCGAATATAGTCGGCAGCTGTCAAATCATGGACCCCGGCATGAGCATAATAATGGACCCGTCCATCAGGAGTGACGGACATGCCTAAAGTCCACCATCCGGGAGTATCAATCGTGGGGCCGGTCATCTCATGGCCGAGTTCATCCGCTCGCAGGAGCAGCGTGGCATAGGCGTGCCCCTTTTTGTTCGAGGGGTCCTTTTCCGGGACAAAGTGAATAAAGAACCCCGGGTAATACGGTTCCATTTCGGTCACGGTCACGGTTCGGCCACGTCCGAACAGCCGCTTCCCCATCGATGGCTTGACTTTTTCCTGTGGCCCCTGCATTCCCGCCCGGTATCCGAAGGAAACCCCGTTTCGTTGTTCCCACTGGTCCCAGGAGGGGAGATACAGGCGAATGGTCGTGCTGGGAGAAGATGCCACGGAAATGGGCCGGGCTTTCAGAATGAAGTCGTCCTGGGCCTGGTGAACCCCTTTGGTTCGGAAATTGTAACCGGGAAGACCGGGAACTCCGGTATCCCGCGAGCGGAGATACAAACACCCCGTGCTTCCTTCAATTCCACCCGCTGGCGTTTCCACCCGTTTAATGGAATCGGGAGAGCCCCGTTTCGGACTTTCGAACCACATCCCATTGCTGCTGAATCCGAGTGGATACCGGACCTGTTCGTCTTCCTCGCGACTGCTCTTGGGCAGATTATGGGTATAGACAAACGTGGCGTCTTCCATGTCGTCCCGGTTCAACAATGTGCCTGATCCCGGGACAAACTGGGCCGATGAGACTGCCGGCAGCAGAAGGACGGGAGTGGCTAAAAGCAGGATCCGTAGCGAACGTGGACAACAAAGCATCGTAGGTTTCCGTCCTGGAGACATCCGAGCCAATGGAATTTCACAGGAATGTCAGTCCGACATTCCTCTCCAGTGGTATCGGATTTCCCATCTGAGACGGTGACGAGTTCTGTTGGGAGTCCGGTTAACGAAAATAGAGAAACTATATCGCGGCGAAATCGACCGATTTACAAAAATCTGTGCCATCCGGCAGCAAAATCTGCTGGCTGCTAAACGGAGACGGGCAGTTGCTGCCGGGGAACCTGTGGCGTTTTACGGCGCCCCAGTTGCTGAAGTGCAGCACACAGCACCGGCAAAATGAACAGGGTCATCAACATGCTGGTGACGACTCCGCCGATCACGACAGTGGCCAGCGGACGTTGCACTTCCGCCCCCATTCCGCTGCTGGAAGCCATGGGAAGAAAGCCGACGCTGGCCACCAGCGACGTCATCACCACCGTCCGCAGACATTCCAGGCAGGCTTCTGGAATCGCTTTTCGGGGAGATTCTCCCGCTTCCAGCAGGCGGCGAATGGCTGAGACCAGCACCATGCTGCTGAGCACCGAGACCCCTGAAAGTGTAATAAATCCGACCGCTGCCGAAATGGAGAGCGGCATTTCCCGCAGCCACAGCGAAATAATTCCCCCCACGCAGGCAAACGGAATGCTGGCTGCAACGACGGCCGTGTCAGCCAGATTTCGAAACGTCATCCAGAGCAATCCCAGGATCATCAACAACGCTACCGGCACAACAATCATCAGGCGGTGCTGGGCGCGGGTCATATTTTCGAACTGCCCTCCCCATTCCAGCCGGTATCCGGATGGCAATTTCACTTTCTGCGTGACGACCTGCTGGGCTTCCGCGACGAAGCCGCCAATATCCCGCCCGCGAACGTTGCACTGGATCGTGATCCGGCGTTTGCTTCCTTCCCGGGTAATGTATTTCGCTCCTCGAACTTCCCGGATGTCCGCCACGCGGGTCAATGGGATCTGGTGTCCACCGGGCGTCGACAGCATCAGCGTGGCCAGTCCCCGGGGACTTTCACGGAATTCTTTCGGCAGCAGAATTGCCAGTGGAAAGCGGAGTTGTCCTTCAATCACCTGTCCCACCTGTTTCCCGGAGATCGCTTCCACGACGTCCATAACGGATTCCGCTGGCAGCCCATAGCGGGCCAGTTGTTCCCGATCCAGCTGGACTTGCAGAATCGGTTGTCCCGCGACGTCATCCACCGCCAGGTCCACGCAACCGGGGAGTGTCTGAAGTTGCCCGGCAATCTGTCCGGCAGTATCAATCAGGGTATCAAGATCATCACCAAACAATTTGAGCGCCAGGTCTGCCCGGACGCCGGTCAGCATTTCATTCAGACGCATTTCAATGGGCTGCGTAAACCAGATCGTGCGGCCCTGAAAATCCTTGAGCGCCTTCTCCATTGCGGAAACGAGTTCTCCCTGCGTTGTCGCCAGCGCCCATTCCGTACGCGGTTTCAGGGTGACGAACATGTCCGTTGTTTCCGGCGTTCCCGCATCGGTATTGATGTCCGGTTCCCCGACACGGCTCCAGACATGGTTGATTTCGTGGGGAAACCGCCGCAGGAGCTCTTTTTCAATCAGCGTGTTATTGCGTGCCGATTCCAGGTAGCTCGTGCCGGGAGGATATCGAATTCCCACCACGATGGAACCTTCCGCCAGCTGGGGAATGAATTCCGTTCCCAGCGACAGGGCAATCATCACAGCGGCGGCCAGGATCGCCGCAGCCAGTAAACAGACCGCCGTTTTCACTTTGAGCACGCCCCGCAGGATCGGGGCATACAGTGCTTTGAACATTCGCACCATCAGGACATCTTCCTCCGTGACGGTTTTGGGAAGCGCCAGACTGGCGAGCACGGGAGTGAGCGTCAACGACAATATGAGCGATCCAATGAGAACCAGCATCACCGTCAGCGCCATGGGGCGGAACATTTTTCCTTCCACCCCTTCCAGGGACAGGATCGGAATATAAACGATCATGATGATCAACTGGCCAAACACCGCCGGCTTGCGGACTTCCACCACCGCATCCCGGATGACGCGCAAACGTGTCGCGGGATCCAGACCAGCCCCGTGATGTCCCAGATGACGGACAATGCTTTCGATGACCACCACGGAGCTATCGACGACAATTCCGAAATCGATTGCCCCCAGGCTCAGCAGCGTTCCGGCAATCCCGATCTGCTTCATTCCGATAAATGCAAACAACATGCACAACGGAATTCCCGCGGCGGCCACCAGTCCCGCCCGGAAATTCCCCAGAAAGCAGTAGAGAATCGAAACAACCAGCAAGGCCCCTTCGCACAGGTTGTTGCGAACCGTCGAGATCACCGCGTCCACCAGGTCGGTGCGGTCATAAAAAACATCCGTTCGCATCCCGGCGGGAACATCTTTTCGCAGTTGTTCAAATTTTTCGGAGAGTTGTTGTGTGACTGCGTGGCTGTTTTCGCCAATTCGCATGAACCCCAGTCCGAGCAGGACTTCCCCCTCGCCGTCGGCGGTCACCAGTCCCCGCCGCAGTTCATGGCCAATCACAATCTGGGCGACATCATGTACCCGGATCGGGACCCCGTCATACGTGGTGATTTGGATATCGCCGATCTGGGGAGCACTCATCACCCGGGCAATGCCATGCACCAGCAGCATGTCCCCTTTGCGGTCCATGTATCCGCCGCCGACATTCAGATTGTTCGATTGCAGTGCATCCACCACCTGCTGAAACGTCAATTCATATTTAAAGAGCTTGTCGGGATTGATCAGCACCTGGTACTGCTTTTTCAGTCCCCCCCAGGTATTGATCTCCGCGGTGCCGGGAACGGTCCGCATGTCCGGGCGGATATTCCAGTCATGATAGGTACGGATGGTGGTCATATCCGCTGGAGACTGGGAATGATCCGGCGCGATCACGTAATGAAAGACTTCTCCCAGTCCGGTGGCAATTGGCCCGAGTTCCGGCCGGCTGACTCCCGCGGGCATTTCCAGGTTGGAGAGACGCTGGGCAATGAGTTGCCGGACCAGATAGAGATCGGTGTCATCCGTAAACGTCACCGTGACCTGGGACAGGCCGAATTGTGAAACCGACCGGACCTCGGTCAGGCCGGGAAGCCCTCCCATCACCAGTTCAATGGGGAACGTTACCAGGCGCTCGACTTCCGTGGCGACGAGTCCCGGCACATCCGTATTCACTTGGACCTGGACCGGCGTGGAATCGGGAAAAGCATCAATATCCAGGGCCAGCAAAGAGAAATACCCGGCAATACCGATCAACGCCGTCCCGATCAGGATCAGCAGACGATGTTTTAACGACCAGGTGATCACGGAAATGAGCATATTCGTTGCTCGCAATCATCAATCAATACAGGGGGGAAACGGGCGTGCCTTCCGGTAAGGAACTGGGCAGTCCTCAAGAAGGCGATTCGATGATAAAAAGAAAAGATGTGGGGGAGTGATCCGGAGAATCCCCTCCCCGTTGATGAGAGCAAATCGCTTTGCTCTGGCTTGGGCGCGTTTTCCTGGATGAATAACTCTCCCCGCGTGGCGGAACGCGGCCAATACGATGTTGATGCGCTCTAGAGCGGAGTTGCAAATGGTGTCTCACGTAGATCCTGATGAAATACAGGGAATTCAAGGCCGAGCGCGATCGAACAATGACCAAACTGGTCTAGCCGCCGTTGGAGTGATCGTCATGGGCGTGATGAAACGTTCGCACAGCATCCGCATTCTCTCCCACTTCCGCCTGGAGATGTTCCGACAGTTCCGCAGCCAGCACCCGGCTGCCGGAGGTGACGACGCGCGCGCCGGTCTGCAATCCCTGGAGAATCTGCACGTAGCCATCACGCAGAAGTCCCTTCTCGACAATTTGGGGACGAAACGTTTTCCCTTCCTCTTCCGCGACAAAGACAACTTCTTCTCCAATCTCCCATTGCCAGTGAAGGGCATTATCGGGAATGGCAAGCGCTCCGGAACGGCTCTCCAGCAGGATTCGGGCGGTCCCAAAAGTCCCCGCAGCGAGTCTGCGACCGGTCCCGTTCTCTTCGCGGAGCGGATTGTCGACCTGGGCGCGGGCCTGCACGGTTCGGGTTCGCGGATCAATGGCTGTCCCAATCCATGTCAACGTTCCCGTGACGGGAACGGCCTGCATATCGCTGATGAATCTGACCGGCGTTCCCAGTTTCAGCCGATTCGCATCGTCCTGGCGGACGTTCAACTGGATCCACATCTGGCTGGTGTCCGCCACAACATAAAATGGCCGGGCGGGTTCAATGCTTTCGCCCTGCACAATATCGCACTTGGTGACAATGCCTGAAAATGGGGCGACCAGCGGAATCTGGTTGTTGGACATCGTCTCTTCATGCAGGGATTCCGGCAGTCCGAGCACATGCAGACGGTTGCCCAATTCTTCCGGCGAGAGGCTCTCAAGCTCTTTGGGGCTTAATCGAAAACCGAGGTTGATCAGTTTTTGCAGCGCGGTGGATCGTTGGGTGCGGGCCAGTTCCGTGGCGGCTTCCACTTCAATAATTTCCCGCCCGGCAATGGCATCCTTGATTTGAGAGATTCGCGCCAGGTGTTGTGACTTCAGGCGATAAACGACACAGGCTTCCAGCAGATCGGCCTTCGCTTCCCCAACCGCAGCGGAATCGATAATAGCCAAAGGTTCTCCCCGAGTGACCTCATCACCAAGACGTTTCTCCACGCGCCAGACTGTTCCCCCCACTCGCAGGGAAAGCTGAGCCACCTTGGTCTGGTCATATTCCACGGTTCCGTTCGCAAAGATCTCCTCATTCATCGTTTTCAGAATGACCGGAGAGGTTTCAATACCGACCATTTTGGCTCCGGCAGCGGAGGAGAAAGCAATCTCCGGCAACTCGCCAGCCACCGGGCGAATCTCCGGGCGCTCTTCGGCGGACTGTGCCGGATCCGGCAGCGAGTGTCCCGCGGAGGTTTCCACAGCGGATGATGCGTGTTTTGAATGTGAAAACTGCCAGTGATTTGCGTGTCCCCACCATCCAATCGCCGCCAGAACAGAAAGTACCAGCAGGCTGCTGAGCCAGGAAACAATTGTATTTCGAATTCCAGATGTTGATTCACTCATGATGTCCCCGCCTTTCCTCTTTTGAACATACCTCTCTCACCAAACCGGAAAAATCTTTTTTCTCCGATTCCCGAGAGAAACGGCATTCATTCCTGCCGTTCGTCTCCTTGAGAGATGCAAGTCATTCTATAAATGGAAGATAAGGCGAATGTGAAACCTGGATAAAATCGAGTTTATCCTCAGCCAATCAGGCAGGATTCGGGAACAATTTGCAAAAATTGAACATTCTTGCCAACCGGTGACCACCTCATTTCCATCGATAAAATCGATTCGTAATTGTGTGCGGAAGCCCCTCCGCAAAGCCAACTTTGGATTCGTGAAATACATGGAACCCATTTTAACGAGTTGGTTTGCGGTCATCGCATGGATATCCCCGTCACCCACGTGAAAAACGTTCGTTCCAGAGATGTCTGCTGAATTCTTACAAATTTCGTTCTTACCTGAAAGAACTTTTGCCACGGATCACGAAAACTCACGCATAAATAGACCAGCCGGCCTTCCAGATTGAATACTGCTTTCAATCCGCATTCTGGCAGCGGAGCGATAAAAAAATGGGCCGATTCCGGAAAATCCATGATGATGCGTGCATTTCCCCATGGTTCCTGCCCCCCGCTTTCACTCCCATCACTGTCCTGAGACGCCATGGGCCAGGCATTGCCTGAGAATGGTTGACGAGGAATCCAAACAGGGCCATCTGCTGTCCTCTGGAAAGACAATGATCATCGTGTGCATCTTTTTTGGAACTCGTCCAAAAATACCGTTCCCCTTCGTCCGGCATTCGGCATCAATGGAGCCGCCAGATTTCGTGACGTGACAGACGGTTTGAGTAATACGGTCCTTCTCTGTGAATCCCCCATGTTAGCCTCACAAAAAAATGACTTCTGCCATATATTTAGACCAGTGTCGAACACATCGGATTTTGAATTTGGAAACGGCCTCGGAGTTATGTCAGTGATCGTCATGCAGCGTGTGAACTGCTGCCTGGATTTTCAATACTCACTTTCCGGCACATTCAGGAATGCCATGACAAAAACATTTTTTGCAGGGATGATTCTCTTCTTCGCGACGACAATGCTTTCCGCTGGCGATCTCTACTATATCGCCCATCGTGGCGAATACATGACGCTGCCCGCGGAACCAGCATCCAAATCTCGCCGGGGGATCATCGACGCCCCCGAAGGGACACGCCCCGCATTTGAGCGAGTCCGCGACAAGCAGATCAATGCGGTGAAGCTGGATGTCCAATATACTGCCGATAACGTGATCGTCATTTCCCACGATACCAATCTTCAGCGTACAACGGGGCGTGACCTTCCTATCGCCAAAACACGTTACGAAGCCCTGAAAGACGTCCCCTTCCTGAAAGTCGGAGACTTCGACGAGGAACGTATCCTCACTCTGGACGAGGCCCTTGCGATTGTGAAGGACTGCCCGCTCTTCTATCTCGACTTCAAAACGTATTCCCCGGAAATGATGGAGGCCGCGTTCAAGACTTTTGCAACCCATGGAGTTCCCAGGGAGAAGATCATCATTGCCACTTTCAACAGAAACGCCTTGAAGGGGGCCATGCTTTCTCATCCCGATGTTCGCCGCGTGCTGCACGTTTCCTACAAGGAGCCGGAAAATTTCGAAGCGTTCAAGGTCCAAATGAGAAAATGGAAGGCGGAAATGGGGCTGTACGGCTTCAACATTCCAATGTCCAGTCCGCTCACGACGCCGGAACTGGTCCGCGAACTGAAGGCCGAAGGCAACTGGGTGACTTTGTGGTTCGGCCATTCGACAGACGTGGCCGATCGGTTTCACGATTCGGACGTGGACGGCTTTGTCACGGGAATGCCGAGTGCGCTTCGAGCCTATCTCGAAAGCAAATCAGAGAAATAATCCGTCAGCAGCCTGTTGAAAATCAACAGAGTGACAAGGAAGCCCTCATCGCCCAGGTCTTGCCTGACACGCATTTGCCCATAATATCCAATCGTCTGCTCCCAGCGATTTTATCTGCATTGCGGGAGACCACATTGTATCTGGACGCGCGCGAACGGGTGTTTTACCCGCGAATGTGTCAGGCTGGTCCAGATGTCCCCCCAGCGGGGATTTTTTAAAGGAACACGCATCAGCCAATGGCACACAGCGTTTTCAACAAGGATCACGGTTGTGTCAATGACGGCATCCAGCTGGCGGGCAGGACCTCTGCATAGAGCAGAATCACCAGACCAACAAGGACCGCCAAGGTGATGCTGTGCCAGAAAACGGATCGCAAAATCGTTCCTTCTTCTCCGGCCTGGTCCGTGGCCACGGAAGCGACGACCAGGCTTTGGGCATCGATCATTTTTCCCATCACGCCGCCAGTGGTGTTTGCTGCCGCTGTCAGGATGGGATTCAGGCCGAGTTGCTGCGCCGTGATTTTTTGCAGGCCGCCAAAGAGGACATTGGACGAGGTGTCGCTTCCGGTCAAGGCCACGCCCAACCATCCCAGCAAAGCGCTGAAGAAGGGGAACGCAACCCCGGTACTCGCAAAGGCCAGCCCCATGGTGGCGTCCAGGCCAGCTGCTTTGGTCGTAAATCCCAGCGCGAGCATGGCGGAAATCGTGAGCAACGAAGTCCGGACCCGATGCAGAGTTCGCAGAAAAACGGTGAGCAGCTGGAAGCAGCTCATTCCCAGCAAAAGCCCGCTGAAAATTGCGGCCAGCAGGAGTCCGGTTCCCGTCGCGGAAAGCCAGTTGATCGTGAATACCGCAGCTTCCGCTGTCGGTTTGATCACCACGGGAGTTGTCCGAATCACTCCCTTGTTCAGCCATGGGATCGGGATGTCGATCCTGGAAGGGTGATTCAGAATTCCCAGCGATTCTTCCGTTCTGCCGGTCAACAGCTCCGCCAGTTGAGGGATACCCCACTGAAAATGATTCAAGGCCTCCTTGACGTGGGGGATTCCCCACGTAAACACCAGCAGGGACATGACCAGCCACGGAAGCCAGGCTTTGATCATTGCTGTCCGGGAATGGCTGGGGATCTCGGGAGATGGCTGATCATCTTCGTGATCATTGCGCCACAAGGTTGGCGGTTGCCAGAACCGCAGCAATACCACGCAGGCCAGCATCGAGACCAGAGAGCTGATAATATCGACCAGCCACGGACCGTGAATATTACTCACCAGAAACTGCATGGCCGCGAAACTTCCGCCGGCGGTCAGGCACATCGGCCAGACTTCCCGCATCCCTTTCCAGCCAGCCATGACCCACATGATCCACCAGGGAACAATTAAAGAGAAGAGCGGCAGAATGCGCCCAGCGGCGGCACTGAGAAGTTCCACCGGCAGCCCGGTCACAGCAGCCAGGGCAATCAGCGGAGTTCCCAGCGCGCCATAGGCCACGGGAGCTGTGTTTCCAATCAGTGCCAGCGTGGAAGCCTGTAGTGGTCGAAATCCCAGCCCCATGAGCATGGCGGCGGAAATTGCCACGGGAGTGCCGAAGCCAGCGGCCCCCTCAATGAACGCTCCAAAGCTGAAGGCAATCAATAAAGCCTGAGCCCGACGATCCGCTGACAAGCCCGCAATCGAGTCTTTCACAATCTCAAACCCGCCGGACTGGACGGAAATGTCATAGAGAAAAATGGCGTTCAGGACGATCCACCCAATGGGAAGCAAACCGTACAAGGCCCCATGCAGGGCCGCCATCCCAGCCAGCCCTGGCGGCATCCGATAGACACCAATCGCCACCAGCAGTGCGGTCCCCAATCCCAGCAAGGCCGCCAGATGAGCTTTCAGATGTCCAAAGGCAAGAAGTCCCAAAAGGACAATGACCGGCAATGCCGCCACCAGGGCGGAAAGAAACACGCTCCCGAAGACCGGTGAATAAACCTGGACCCATGGCGTCATCGGATCTCACAAACGAGGGGGGTAAGAACAGAAGAGATCAGTCTCCTCTCGGTGATGAGGTCATCTTAAAAAGCTCTTGTCAAAAACAAAACGCCCAGCGGTCCCATGGATGGGAAGGGCGTTCGTTTTTTCATGGCTTGATTCCGGGAGGAGCAGGCACCTGGTCCTTCAAACCGGAATGAACAGATTGAGAAATATGCGTCGAACCGATAATACACCTGCGGCGATTGCCCGGATCAAAGCAGCGTTTGAAAACGGTTCAACCCGTGCGGAGTTGATTGATCGCTGATTCGGGAACCGGAAGTCCTTCGGAAAACTCCTGCATCAGGATCCGCATTTCGTTTTCCACTTCCGTGGTCATGTTGATTTTGACCAGTTGCCGCTGAATTTCCGCTGCTCCCGAAGGAGACAAGTCCGCTTCTTCCAGCGATTGAAAACGGTCCGCCGGATCGGGAGCGATCATTTTGGAAATCAGGCCGACCAGCGTGTTATTGCGGGCCACGTCCTTCGGAAGTAAATCGGGGATCCGTCGCCAGATGTCCCGTTTCAGGTTGATCAATTCGGTCCCGTCCGCCACACCGGCAAAAGGATATTTTCCGGAAAGGAGCTCGAGCAGCACATAGCCCAGACTGGCGAGATCGGACAGCGGCGAATGACGCGCCCCTTCGAGCACTTCCACCGCGGCATAGCGCGGTGTCCAGGTGGGACGAATCGGATAGTCCTGGTGTATGAATGCGGATCCCAGGTCAATGATTTTGCAGTTGCCGGTCTGTTTCACCATCACGTTTGCGGGCTTCATGTCCGCATGGATGATCCCCTGCCGGTGCAATGCCGCCAGGCCCGCCAGGCATTCGCGAAGAATGGCAATCGCCACGCCGGGTTTGAGCCGGGACTGAAACCCCGCATCGGTAATGATCACGTCATTGATATACGCCCAGCGGTCATTGTCGACCGTCCGTCGAATCTGTTTCAGGAGTTTCGGCGTGGTGAGATGACGCAAGTCGTAGCCATCCACCCATTCTGAAACCAGAACGAGAATCCCCTGGTATTCCACGACATTGTAAACATCCACCAGATGGTCCTGCTGGATGCGGGCGGCTTCCATGTTGACTTTTGCCATCCGTGACATTTCCCGCCGATAGGTCTGAACGTCCGGATATCCATCGGGACGATAAAACTTCAGCGCCAGCGGGAGATTGACTTCAAATGCACCAAAACGATCCGCCAGAAAAACGACCCCCTGACCTCCGGCACCCAATCGCGACAGAAGACGGTATTTGATCTCCCAGGTCACGGCGGAACTGGTCACGATTTCCTGGTAACGGGAGTAGAGATCCGTCGCTGCCGGAGACGAATGGACAGCCAAAGAGGACAACTCTTTGCCGACTTCAAACATACGCGTCGCTTCCAGCATGGAGAAATCAGCATCCCTGGGGCTTGTCATCGAGGATCCATTCGAAGTGACCTGAAGAAGTGGCCTTCCATTTTAATCATCCGTGGAATTATTTTGCAGCCCAGTTTCCCCCCATTCTCCGGAACTTGAATCCTGGGGAAGAACGTTCAAAAATTCCCCGATTCTTCCAGGCGGGAATCGGGGAAGACCATCCAACAAGAACGCTCCCTGTCCCGGGCGAATGAAAATCCCGGGACAAAGCCATTCGAAAACCGCTGGCGAACGACGTCACAGGCCGCAACAACAGGCCATGAAGTTCTGCCGCAGAATGGGGAATGGAAGTGTTATGAGGACGGGCCGTTGAAAGAGGCGGATGTTGTTCCGTCCAATTCCCAGTTGGGATCGACTCTCTCAGTGGAACTTCGCTTCTTCCCTTTAAAGTGACGGCGGCGAGGAGGGTGATCCGGTTGGCGGAGTTCTTCTTCCGATTGGGGATCGCGGGCATTTTTTTCTTCGCGTGCTTTCTGTTCCTTCCACGCGTGTTCTTCCTGTTTGCGAATCTCTTCCCGCAATTGCCGTTGAGATTCTTTGACCGGTGGCTGGGTATAGCTGGAACCAGCGGTCCAGGCGAATTCGCTCCTTTGACCTTCGAATGCGAAGCTCTGGTCGAGACTACGAACTGCCAGGGCAAATTCCTTCAGTTCGTCATCGACAGCCCGACTGGCTGCGGACAAACCAACCGTCGCTCCGACAATTCCGACCGTTCCCAGTAACGTGGCCTCGGCAGACAGAATCATGCCGGATTCATCCAGCCACAATGCATTCCAGAGGGAGTTCATCAATTTGTCTCCAACAAGCCTGGCCCAGCTGATTTGTTTCAGCGGAAGCCAAATGTCCAGGCAAGCAGTCCCACATTCCCCTTAACTTACGAAGAGAAAATAGAAACCGTTGCGGTTTAGGGAGCAGCTGCAATGCTCCCGACAGGCATGTGTGGTAGACCTGAGAACCGTTAAAATAGGAATATCAGGGGCAATTGTCAACTTGTCTGTTCAGGTTGATGAACAGAATGACAAGAAATTTGGATGAACGAATCCATTTTTCGCCAGTTTCTTATTTCTTAATAGCGGACCCGGACGACTCCCCGGAGAGGAAAGACCCGTACACGGGGATACGGACGAACGACCGGAACAACAGGGGTCACCACCGTCGGCGTTACGATTGTCGAGGGATAGTAGCTTGTCTGAGTGACATAGCTTGTTGTAACCGGGGCGACCACAGGTGCGGAAACCACGGTGGACGTTGTACTCACAGCCGGAGTCGGAACAATTTCCGTCGCGGCGACCGGAGCCACTGTCTGGACGTGATAAGCGGTCGGAGTGACATACTGATACGCGGGAGCGTAACGCACTCTCATTGGCACGGGCGTATAGATGGGACCGGCCACCACGGGAAAGCCGATCGTTCCCGTCGGCACAATGTAAGTCTGGGCATTGGCCTGGCTGGCACACAGTCCGACAACAACCACGGACAACCACACTTTCAATCCTTGCATGTCATCTCTCCTGACGTTGTGAAACTCAGGAAACGGGCTGCCAGCTGCGGTTCTCTCTTCTCCGGAAGCAATTTTCCGGCAGAATTCGGACCGGTCAGCCTGAGACATCCGTTCCCATTTTGAGCAGTTTGCCAGAACACAGAATACTCCGGCAATTTCCGCCTGTCGAACCAGCCGCTGCCCGCGTCGGAAGATTTTCACTGGTGGAAATCGGCTATTCTCATTTACGAAAGTGAGTGGGTCTGCCACAGGAATCGGCTCATCGCCTGATTTGATGCGGGCAGAACGGGTTATTTGGCGTCTGCCGATTCCGGGAGATCGTCAAATTGCAGCCGGATTTCATCCGCGTTTGCTTTCAGTTCCGGGGCATACATGGCATGGGCCTGCGTCGGCAGGGCGCTGAAAATTCCCGGGATTTCCGCGCGAACCCGATAACTCACGGAATGTTTTCCACGAAGAAGTTGCCGCAGAAAGAACGCCACTTTCTGATCACGATATTCGACATAAGCTCCCAGACCGCTGGAAGGGTATCCGCTACGGAGATCGACTGGCTCACTTCCAGCCAGTTTCCAGTCTTCAAACACGACGTATTCGTAGTCATTTTTAGAATCGATTTCGAGCTCAATCTCGAGCAGATCTCCGCTGACGACTTCATCCAGGTTCTTGAGTTCGTGACGTTTGTACTTGATGGCCGACTGATCGATCACTTGTCCACGGCTGCCGGAAACGGCTGTCGTCGCGGATTTGTCCTGAACGAGCTTGTAAATTTTCCGGTTCACTTTGATTTCCAGTCCCGCAGCCGTGATCGGGCTTTCCTGGATGAAATTCGTGACATAAGCATTGAAATAGAGCGGACCGGAAGAAGTGGCATCACCCAGCGGTTTCCGTTTGACTTCCAGCGTATGTTTTCCGGATGTCAGCATTCCTCCTTCCAGAACAAACTGATTGTTGAAGGTGAACAGGACTTCCGGAGTGATCTCCACGGTTTGTTTCAAAGTGCCGTCCAGCCAGATTTCCACGGACATTCGTGAATCATTTTCTCCGGAAGCAACCAGATAATCCGCGAGTGCTTCGATGCAGTACGCAGTGTCCCGGGTGCTGTTCCACCAGGTGCCGTGACGGCGGTTATTGATCAGGTATTTGACCAGCCCCGCTGCCCTGGGATCTTTAGCGTTCACCCGGGTCAGCAGTTTCAGGTAGTGCGCGTTGGCTTCAATGGAGTTGCCGTACCAGAACCACCAGTCAGCCTGGTTGGGAAGATCCAGATAAGCGGTCTGGTTTTCTTCGTCCACTTTCAGGAACTGGTCGAGATTGCGGACGATCATGTCCCGTTGTTCCATGGCTCCCAACTCATGGAGGCCCAATCCCAGCAGAGCCTGTGAATACAGGGAAATCTCCAGCCGGTCCCGATACAGGAAGCGTTGCATTTCCGGATGGGAGATTTTTGAATCGACAAGGACGGAAAAGATGAAGGCATCCAGATTGGAGCACTTTGTTTTATAAGGTTCTTTACGATCGGCGTCTTTGGCGTGCCGTTCTCCTTCCTGAAGCAAAGCAAGTTGTTCATCCTGATTTCTTTTCAACCAGGCAAGGCCATGTTCCAGAACGTCTTCGGGCAGGGCAATGTCGTTCCGGACAGCAATCTGCAACCCATGCACGACAACGGCAGTGGTATGCGGATAGGAGTGTTCCTGAGATCCCGAGAACCATCCCCAGCCACCGTCGCTGTTCTGCATGGCCGCCAGGTCCCGGACTCCCGTTTTCACCATCAGGGCGACTTCATCAGTATCGAAAACGGGATTGCGATCGAACTGCTTCCATTGCTGTGCGCGTTCAGCGGGGGTGCCGATCTGCTGGGCATTGAGGTTGGTTCGTTTATCGCGAATGGATTTCAGGTCCAGTTTCATGTTCTGGAGAATCCCCTGGGTGATGACCGTTGGCACAAACCGGTTGAGTGTCTGTTCCGTGCAGCCATATGGATAATCAACCAGATAGGGCAAGGCATCAACCATGGCCCCCGCGAGCGTGGGAGAATATCGGAGTTCCAGACGGGTCTGTTCCGGTTTCCGTCGCTCGGGGATGCTGAATTCCATCTTCTGAGATTCGGAGTCCGGGCGAACCACTCCGCTGAAGGATTCGGTTTTCAGAATGCCATGCACGATGACCGGAAAGGTCATTTTCATGGCGTCCGATTCTTCATCGCTCAGGGCTTTCATGGTGATGGTGGCGGTGCCGGGCTGAATGGCTTTCACCCGCCAATCGACACGGTGTTCGCCATTGGCGGGAATGGTGACGGTTGCTCTTAAAGAAGAGGGAACGGAAATTTCGCCGGCCGAGTGGAACTTGTCCGCCATCAGTTCCAGCGTCCCGCCGTCTAGTTGCAGTTCGACCTGAACTCTCTTTTCCGTTTTCAGGTTGTTATGAACGATTGCGGAGAGGAGGACTTCATCCGTCTCCACGAAGAACCGGGGAGACTGCAACCGCACGATGAGATTTTTCGCTGTGACGACTTCTGCTGTCTGTTCGCCGACATCCGTGCCGCCCCCCATTCCCCAGGCGCGAATTTTCCAGCTGGACAGGTTTTCCGGCATGTCGAAATCGACCGTGGCCAGCCCCCGTTCGTTGGTAATGAGGTCGGCTTTCCAGAAGGCGGTGTCCGCGAAATTGGAGCGGATCGTGGGAGCTGCGAGATTTCCCCCACTCTCCGGGGACAATCCACCCGCCTGCTTCTCCATGGCAGCATCCGCCATCAGTCCCATGGGTGCCGCAGCCGGCATCATCCCTCCCATGCCTCCGCCCATCCCCCCCATGCCGAAGCCGCGTTTGGCGTTGGACATCGGGGCTCCCTTGCGGAGTTCGGCTTCCCGCCCCCGGGCAAAGGTGTCGAGTTCTTCATGGTTCGCCACAAGATCACCGAAGATGCCGAGATCCTGCATGGAGATTTCCCCTGCCTTCAGGATCTGTGAAAAGAGATGTCCGAGATTGCTCGTTGCCTGGGGATCATGCGAACGTTTCCATTTCCAGAAGAACTCCTTGATCTCCGGAACATTGGAGCCGCCGGAAATGTATTCCACCGCGCGGTCATACACGCTCAAAGCCACCGCGCCAACGACGGGGGCTCCGGCAGCGTCCGTCACCTTGATCTCGACATGGGCCTTGGCCCCGGGGAGATAACTGGTCTGCGAGGGAGTGAGGGCCACATTCAACACCTTCTCCGCTGGCGGAACCATGATTTCCTGAATCTGCTGATGCATCCGGCCATCGCTGACCGTGAGGGCTTCCACAAAGAAATTGGGCATGTCCGCGACCGCGACATCCAGTTCGGCAATCGTGCTTTTTCCCGCCAGATGGAGAACCTGTGGCACTGTTTTGGCAGTCCCCTGAACGGGCCGCACAAACAGCAGCACCGTGGAATCCGGCCGGTTCGTATTGATCATCAGCCGGACTTTTTCCCCGGGAGCATAATGCTTTTTGTCGATGACAAGCTCCAGATCGTTGTATTGGAAATCGGAACCGTTGAAGCCTTCCCCCCGGACGTTGAAGAGATAGCCCCCTTCAATGTCCGGACCGGGCTGGCCGTCGGAAAGCCGGCTGGGAAGTTGATATGACAGCCGGTATTGCCCCGCTTCGGAAGCGGAGAGCGTCTGCTGGGCGAGACCGTTTGCATCGGTCGCAAGCTCCCAGGACTGGACCACGGTTTCCACGGGTTTGAGATCTTTGTAAGTAATTTTGAGCAGTTGCAGCTTGCCGGTCGCTTCGATCCCTTTGCCATCGAGGGAACGGGCCTGAAACCGAGCTTCAATTTTGTCATTGACCCGATAATGGCCGCGACTGGTCCACGCAAAAATCTTGAACGGCTCGCGGGAAACCAGGACATGACCCGTCCCGATGATCGTCCGCCGCGAGGCGTCGGTCACTTCCGCGGTGACGGTGTATTCGTGATCTTCGTCCCCATGAAGGGCCTTGGCCAACGAAGTGTCTATCTCGACAGCCGCTGTTCCGTCCGGGCCAAGAGGGAGTTCCTGATCGAGTACCAGTTCCGGAGGAGTCCGGTTCCAATGGATCCAACTGGGACGCGGCGCCAGACATCCCCACCGTTCAAAGCCGGGATACCAGCGATAGTCGGGAGAGAACCACCAGTATCCATTGCCGTACAACCAGTCCCAGGGGTCGACCGGGTACCAGCGTGACTCGTGGCGGGAACGTTCGACTTTCAGTTTGATACGGGCCTGCGTGACAGGGGCTCCGTAATAATATTTCGCTTTGATGGTGGCGGTCACTTTGCTGCCGAGCTGGGCCGGCTTTCCCGGAGCTTCGACAATCACTTCGAATTCCGGCTTCTTGTATTCTTCCACACGGAATTGATTTGATCCTTGAATCATCCGCCGTACGGGATTTGAATCCGCTTTTGAGATGAGTCGTTCCAGAGAAATCTGGTAGCTGCCCAGCGGGGCCTGTCGGGGAAGGAGATATTCCCCGGCCAGACCGCCATATTCATCCGTTTCAAGTTCTTTCGAAAAAACTTCCGTTCCTTGAGGATCGTCAATCTTGACGGTGAATTTCTGTTTGGCGAATCGCGAGGTCTTGTCCAGACCGTACCGGGCCTCGCGGATCCAGAATTTGAACTGCACTTTCTGATCGGGACGATAGACCGGACGATCGGTGATGATATAGGTCTTGACATCGTCAGGATGGAAATCATTGAAAGAGCCCATCCAGATTCCGTTGAAACCCAGGTAGGCAAATCGCCCCTGATCATCCCGGGTCGTCACCAGCCATTGAAAGCCGTCACCGGTCAGTTTCCGGTTGACCAGAATCAGGCCGTCCTGATTGGTGAATTCCGCGAATTTCCGAGTTTCCAGATGGTGCCGCTTCGTCTGCTGGTTGTACTCCTGCTTCCAGCCGAAGAACTCCACATGCAGGTGATTGAGCGGTTGTCCACTGGCCGCGTCGGAAACGAAATACAGCGCCTGTTCATGCAGGGATTTTTCAACAATGGCGGTATCGTTCAGCCAGAGAACGATGCGCGTTGCATTGCCGTCGGCGATCCTGGCAGTGACCAGATAAGCCCCCCCTTTCTGAAGGGGAGTCGTCACGGTGATCCGGCGGTCGAAATGATGCGGACGGGGCGTGAGTTCCAGTATCCACTCGGCCACCTTTTCCCCACGATATTTCTCTTCGTTCTGTTGAACGATGCGGTAACCGATATTTTCGATCTGCAACCGGTTCCAGTCGAGCTGATTGGGCCGGGATTCGAGATAATTCCGGATATCGCTTAACAACTCCGGAACCCTGATGCGATGTGCTTCGAAGGAAACGGAGTTCGCATTCCGGAAGCGGAAATCAACAGTGGCTCCTTTTCCCGCCACAGTATTGAAGACCGGCTCGAACGCTCCCCAGGGTTTGACGATCTGATCCAGAAGTTGCTGGCGATGCTCCCCCTGGTTGTTGCCGGGGGGAAATCGTTTCAGACTTTCTTTCCAGTAATCGGCGGATCGTTCGTATTGCTGGCGATCACTGAATAACCGGGCCAGTTCATCCAGAGCAGGCTCCTGATAACCCGAATGAGATTCGTTCCGGGGATCGGCGATTTCCTGGTAAATTTTGATGAAATTGAATTCATCCGGCAGAGAAAACCGTTTCACGCCGGTCGCCAGCCGGGCAATGGTTTCGGTCTCTTTCAGAGAAGAAACGGACCAGGGACCGTTTTCGTCCGGGGCGCCACTGCTCTCCCCGCTGCGAGGAAGAAACAACCCCCATTCACGCAACGTCCGCACTCCAAACTGTTCCTGCAGAAATGAAGCGAAGAGATATCGGGCCTCGTTATGGCAATCGGGATTTGCCTCAGCCATTTTTTGGAGCGCCCAGCGCCAACGTTCGCCATCCGTCCGGGCGGCATCGAACGATTCCGGAAGCTGGATGTAAATCGGATTTCCCTGTTCATCGACGGGGGCTGCCCGGGAATCGTCGGAAATCGGAAGAAATCCTCTTCCGAAGAAGCGGCCCCGCCGGCCGGTCGGTTCCGGATAGTCCGGCAGTTGTTCCAGGTTTGTCAGATCCTGAAGTTTCCATGCCTGCTTGTCGTGGTAGACGAGCTGTTCAGCGAGGTCACGATAAAAGTCACTTCGATCAGAACGGCTGACGTTTTCCGGCATTTTCGTGCGGGCCGTGTTCAGCCAGATCAGGGATTGAACGCGGTTCCGTTCCGTCACATCGATAAACGCTCCCCCTCCCCGCGGATTCCCCCGGATAAACTTGCCCGCCACAATCTCTCCATAATGAGGGGAATTCTTCAATAGATCAGCTGCCCTCCAGAAGACCCGCCAGTCCTGGGGATGAGCTGCAATCACCCGTTCCAGAAGTGAATCAAGGTTCTGGTCCTGCTGGAGGGCATGGAGACAACTGGCGGCCCGCTGGAAGGCTGTCTCCAGATGTTCTCCCTGTGACTGCGGATCGAGAGCCTGCTTTTCAAAGATCTGCAAAGCGTCCCGGTAATTCCCTTCTTCCTGCATTTTCATGGCGGATTTCAACTGATCGTCCGGATCGGGTTCCGCAGCGGTTAAGAGCATGAGACGGGTTCCCAGCAGAAGGAGGCCGCACAGGCTGAGAATGAAATATTTCCGGAGCAGGACGTTTCGTGATTTAGACATTGCTTCCCTACGCACTTTGAATCCTTCATAACGGGGAGATGATCTCAATCTGGGGAAAGCCGAGAACGATCTGATGGCGAGCCTGCCCGCTCTCTGTCAATCAAGGAAGATCAGAAATGATTTTTCCATTAGATAAAGATTCCGACAGAAAAGTTCCACAAGATCCCACAAATTTCGGAAACATTTCGGTGGAATTTCATTCTCTCCGGAAGTCTCGATAACAGCAGAAAATTGTGATTGAATGATTGACAATCGGAAGATGGTGAACGACGATAGGGACAGGAATTTTTGACAGGGAAATGCTTGTCCAGCGAGGGGCTTTACCCTCGAAAAGGATTTGAATCAATCGGCTTGTTTCATGACTGATCGGGTTTCAGGGTTGGTCAGGCCTTTCGACAATAACCCCCTGTACAAAATCACCAGCCTTTTGAATCACAATCATCGGTCACGTTCATCGTACGACATCCTCAGTTTTGAAACGTCCTGCCGTGATGGCAAACGTTCACACCTCATCCCTTCAGTGAATTGATCCGTCGTTAATTTGCAGTGAGAGGCAACTATGTCCGCCGAGAGGATTCCGGTAATCGGAATCGTTGGTGGAGTCGGTTCGGGAAAGTCCACGTTGGCAAATGCACTTGGCCTGCATTTTCGATGTGGACGGCTGGATGCGGACGCTGCTGGGCATCGGGTCCTGGAACAGGTCGATGTGATTGTGGCCTTGAAGGCGATTTTTGGCGAAGAAATTTTAGATGCACAAGGGAAAATTCTGCGGTCTGCACTGGCAGCCCGCGTGTTCGGGAATGAACCCGCCCGGCTTGCCAGTCGCCAGAAGCTGGAAGCCGTGGTTCACCCCCGGATCCGAAAAGAGATTGTTGAACAACTTGAAGCACATCAGTCGCGGATGGACTGCGACATCCTGTTGCTGGACGCGGCCTTGCTCCTGGAAGCTGGCTGGGCCAACGATTGCGATGCCCTGATTTTCGTGGAAACTCCCCAGCAGTTGCGAGAAAAACGAGTGGCGGTTCGGGGCTGGGATACGGCCGAACTCGCCCGCCGGGAAGCCAGTCAAATGAGTCTGGAAGAAAAGCGGCAACGGGCTGACCTGATTGTCGATAATTCACAAAACATCAATCAGATGGCCGATACCGTCGCGGAATGGTTGAAAAAACGGTTTCACCTGCACCCGAAACGACCTTCATCGACACTTTCCCGTTAAAAGACCTGACGATCAATCCCTGTCACCGGCAGGATTCCGAAACAATAAAATTCCCGGGCCGCTCTTCAGCAGTGGCTGGACACAATCTTCTCATCTCCCCCAATTCCTACCAGTTCCAATTCTCGAGGACGACATGGCGAAACCCTCTCCTTCCTCAAGCCCGCGTTCCAATCCCGGTGATGATTCTTCACCGGTTCTTCCGACCGCTGCGCATCTCCCCCCGGACGACGACAATGACGGCATCTACGATCCGGCCGATGCCCGTTACGAAGATGCCAAACGGGGCGAAATTCATATCGCTGCCTTGCAGCGGATGACGATGAAGGAATTGATCGAACTGGCCCGCAAGGAAAACGTTCATGAAGTAGCCGGTTTGAAAAAACAGGATCTCATCTTCCGTATCCTCAAAGAGCGGACCAAGATGAACGGGCTGATGTTCGGCGAAGGAACACTGGAAATCCTGCCGGACGGATTCGGATTCCTTCGCAGTCCGGATTATCATTATCTCCCTTGTCCGGACGATATCTACGTCTCGCCGAGCCAGATTCGCCGCTTCGGACTGCGGACCGGGGCAACCGTTGCCGGACAGATTCGGCCGCCGAAAGAAAACGAACGCTACTTTGCCCTGCTTCGTGTGGAAGCCATTAATGGGGCCGATCCGAATCTCGTTCCGGAAAAAGTTCCGTTTGACGATCTGACGCCGCTGCATCCGAAAGATCGCCTGCGGCTTTCGACGGATCCCGGAGAATTGAGTACCCGGACCGTCGATATTGTGGCCCCCATCGGGTTCGGCCAGCGGGGACTGATCGTCTCACCGCCGCGGGCTGGAAAAACCGTGCTGCTCCAGAAGCTGGCGAAAGCGGTGCTCGACAATCATCCGGACGCCTATGTCATCGTTCTGCTGATTGATGAACGTCCCGAGGAAGTGACGGACATGGAACGACAGGTGAAGGGGAGTCATTGTGAAGTGATCTCCAGCACCTTCGACGAACCTCCCAGCCGTCATATTCAGGTCTCGGAAATGGTGATTGAAAAAGCCAAACGAATGGTCGAATACGGCCACGATGTCGTCATTTTTCTTGATTCCATCACGCGATTGGCCCGGGCTTATAACACCGAATGCCCCAATTCCGGAAAAATTCTGACCGGCGGGGTCGATGCGAATGCCCTCCAGCATCCCAAGCGGTTCTTCGGTTCCGCCCGCGCCGTGGAAGAAGGAGGAAGCCTGACGATCATCGCCACGGCCCTGGTGGATACCGGTTCCAAAATGGATGAAGTCATCTTTGAAGAGTTCAAAGGAACCGGAAATACCGAACTCCATCTGGATCGCCGGATGGTCGAAAAGCGTATCTGGCCGGCCATTGACGTCAATAAGTCCGGAACCCGCCGGGAGGAACTGCTGATGGGCGAAGATGAACTCCGTCGCGTCTGGATTCTTCGCCGGGTCCTCAACGACATGTCCCCCGTGGAAGCCATGGAACTGCTCACCACGCGGATGCGCCGCAGCAAGACCAATGACGAATTTCTGCATTCCATGAATCTGAGTTAGAACCCCTCACAAAACTTTCCGCGATCCGCTCGCGAAAAGCGAATTTTCATTGTTTGAGAGGTTTTGTTCGCGGTTCTTAAACATTTTCATGGTTCCAATGCGGAAAGTCCCTTTGAAAATGCGAATTCCGAACGCTCACGCTGCTTTCAACTGGTCTCCCGCATAGTGTTGATTGAGTTTGTTATACAGCGTCTTCAGGGCGATCCCTAACTCGTCGGCGGTCTTTGGTTTGTCGCCATGATGTTTCTCCATGGTCTGGAGAATCACTTCCATTTCAATCTCTTTGAGCGTCATCAGATATGCAAAGTTCGAGATCTGGAAGGGTTTGTTTCCAGCGCTGGGACGACGGGAGACGCTGGTCGGGAGATCTTCCGGTCGGATGATTTTGCCGTCGGACAGAATGAGCGCGTGTTCAATGGCATTGGCCAGTTCACGAACATTTCCTGACCACTCATGCGCCCGCAGAAGTTCAACCGTTTCCGGAGCGAGAAAATCGTCCGGGACACTGGCCCGTTTCATCTGCCGGGCGGCGAGAAAACAGGCAAGAGCGGGAATGTCTTCCTTGCGTTCCCTTAACGGGGGAAGGCGGATTTCAAACGTATTCACGCGGAAAAACAGGTCTTCCCGGAACGAGCCTTCCGCCACCATGTCCTCCAGGTTACGGTTCGTGGCACAAACAACACGGACATCCACCGTAAATGCGTCGTTTTCCCCGACGCGGCGGACTTCTCCCGATTCCAGAAATCGGAGCAGTTTCACCTGCATCGATTTGTCGAGTTCTCCCAGTTCGTCCAGAAACAGCGTGCCGCCATTGGCGACTTCGATCAGCCCTTTACGGGGAGTGTCAGCGCCCGTGAAGGCCCCCTTCTTGTGCCCGAAGAGTTCACTTTCGACAAGGTTTTCCGGAAGAGCTCCGCAATTGACCGCCACAAACGGCATTTTTGCCCGTTGGCTGCTTTCATGAATACTGCGGGCGACCAGTTCTTTTCCCGTTCCGGTTTCGCCCAGAATAAGGACGCTGGAATCTGTGGGGGCGATGCGGGAGACAAGTGTTTTCACGCGGGCCATGCTGGGAGTTTCCCCGATCAGGTCCGTTTTTCCGCGAACGTTGGTCAACTCGCTTTCAAGAGCCAAGGCCCGGTTCTGCAACGTTCGTTTTTCCGCAACGCGATTGAGAACGCTATCGATTTCGACGATTTTGTAAGGTTTCCGGAGAAAGTCATAAGCTCCCAGGCGAAGAGCGCGAATGGCATCGTCGAGGCCGCCATGCCCGGTGCTGATAATGATATCCGTTTCCGCTCCCGATTTTTTGACATGGTCGATCACGCCCCAGCCGTCGACGTCCGGCATTTTCAGGTCGACGATGATGGCGTCGAAAACGCTTTCGGACAGGGCCGCAATGGCAGCCTTTCCACCATCCACGACGGTGACATCATGGCCAATTCGTTGGAGTTCCTTCCCCATGACCATACGAATTGGGGCTTCGTCATCGACGAAGAGCAACCGTAAACGCCGGGCGCCTTTCGCGCTCGGGTCGTCCATCCGTGACGACATAACGGATCCTGTGGCTGAGAGATTCGAGAGGACTAAGCCCGAATGTTTGCTCCTGCGTCCATTCGGGCGGTGATTGCAGGAACGGGTGATAACAGATGCTCGCCAGTGTGTAAATTCGAGTCTGCCAAGAAGTTGAAAATTGAAACTCAACCTATTACTGTAAAGAAGGTTACATCTCAAACCGCTAAGCCGTTTCGGCGAAGATTCTCCCACCTGCCCGATCGGACAGGCCCCAATTTCGATTCAACTCCGCACGACATCCATGCCTGTTTCCTCTTTTGGCTCCCCCAGATTACTCGTCAGCGTCCGAAATCTTCAGGAAGCGCAGCTGGCAGCCCGGGCAGGCGTGGAACTGATCGATTTCAAGGAACCTCAACGTGGATCGCTCGGAAAGATGGAATCCCTCCTTCTCGCCGAGATTGTCGCGGAGATGGAATCGCTTCACCCTCGCCTGCTCCTCAGCGCCGCCTGGGGTGAACTTCGGAATTTCGCCTTTTCTCCCAAGCCCCCCACGATTCCCAACCTGTCTTATTTAAAGTTGGGTCTGGCAGGGATGGGGAATTGTCAAAATTGGGGCGATCAGTGGAAACAAGCTCGGGACCAACTCCTTGCTGCCACATCCAACCCACCCGGTTGGGTGGCCGTTGCCTATGTGGATGTCGAAAAGGCCAACTCGCCTCCCATCAAAGATGTCCTCTCCACAGCGATTCAAAACCGGGCTGCGGGGATGTTGTTCGATACATTTTGCAAAACAGGAGCCGGGTTACGGGAACTCATTTCCAGGCACCAGCTCCAGGAAATGATTGACACGCTGCATCATCATGGATTGATGGCTGCTGTGGCGGGGAAGGTGACACTGGCCGATCTCCCGGAACTTTGTGAATCGGGAGCCGACATCATTGCCGTTCGTTCCGCAGCCTGCGCACAGCAGAAAAGAACAGCGGAACTGGATCCACACGCGATTCAACAACTTCTGCTCGCGCTCAAGCCTGCTCTTGATCGGAACATCCCTATCACAACCGATTTCGGATCGGTCCACGACAAATCGTTATTTCCTCAGCCAGCTACTTCTTCAGCCCAATGAGAATTCGATATGCACTCATGCCCGAAATCGTTTCTTTCATTCTGCCTGGTCCTTGCCGGGCTCTCTTGTTCCATTGCAATTGGTGAAGACAAGACCACAAAGAATGCCGACGGGCCGGAATACTCACTCGACCTCTTCACAGCTCGCAAGGGGTTTGATGGCAAAGATTGCTGGGTTCATGCGCGTGCGGGGGCGATTCCTCCGGGAGCTCCCGGAAACTCTGGAAAAACCCCGCTGGTGGTGATGACAATGCAGAAACTCCTGCTGAGCGGTTCCGATGTCTTTTATCCTCTGCATGAGATGGATTCGGCCGACCTGGGACAGACATGGACCGAACCGGCCGAAATTTCCACAATGAATCGGCAGGTGTATCAACCCGGTCAGGCTCCGCTTCCCCCCGGTGCGGAAGGGAACACGTCGTTGTTGCAGCCGGGCGATGAAACCATTGTCAGTGATTTCACCCCACAATGGCATGAGGCAACACAACGATTGCTGGGAATCGGACATACCGTGTGGTATCGCCATAATAAAGTGATGTCCCCCCGACCCCGGGCGACCGCCTATGCGGTCCGTGATCCAAAATCCGGTCACTGGGATCGATGGAAAATTCTCGAACTTCCCCAGGATCTGGCCGAACTGCATCAGTCCGGCGCGGGCTGCATCCAGCGTTACGATCTGCCGGACGGAGACATCCTGTTACCGATCTACGGTAATGCCTCCGGAAAAGAAGAACATCGGGTCGTCGTGCTGCGTTGCCGGTTCGACGGCCAGGCGCTGGCGTATGTCTCTCATGGAAATTTCCTCGCTGTCCCCACGAAACGGGGCCTAGGCGAACCGTCATTGACGAAATTCGGTGACCGGTATTATCTGACCCTCCGGCATGACGATCATGGATACGTCAGCGTGAGCAATGATGGCCTGAACTTTTCCAAACCCCAGCCCTGGACATTCGACGATGGTTCCGATCTGGGAAACTACAATACCCAGCAGCACTGGGTGACTCACAGCGACGGCTTGTTCCTGGTCTATACCCGGAAAGGGGCCCACAACGATCATGTTTTCCGTCACCGGGCCCCCTTATTCATGGCCCGGGTCGATCCGGCCAGGCTGCATCTGCTTCGGAAGACCGAACAGATCCTCATTCCGGAACGAGGGGCACGGCTGGGCAACTTTGGGGTCGTGGATGTCAGTCGGAACGAGACCTGGGTGATCGCTGCGGAATGGATGCAACCCCGCCCGCCGCGAGGAATGCCGGAGAAATATGGCAGCGACAATAGTGTTTTTGTCGCGAAAATTCGTTGGAACCATCCCAATCAGTGCCTGAAATAGTGGACTCGATTTCAGGGGCCTGCTTCGACTTTTTGTGCAACTCTGGCTTGGCTCCAGAACATCCCGATTTTGACCGGAAACCAGGGAGTTCCCAACGAGAGCCGAGGAAGTCGGGATGTCTTTGAAATCCCCGGCGCAGGCGATAGCATCATCTGTCTTCGCAGGGAATTGGCCCCCTCCCCCTGGAGCGGAGTTGCGAATGATGTCTCACGTGAATCCTGTTGAAAGACAAGGAATTCAAGGCCGAGCGTGATCGAACAAAGACCAGACTGGTCTAGAAAACTTTTCCTCCCCGATATGGGATTGCCCGTTATCAAATTGGGACTGATTGGCGCCATTGCCGATACGGCGATGGGCGTTCTCAACTCGTTGCTGCGCCAACCCAGATTGCAACTCAGCGATGTCTATGATCCCTGCCTGGCACAGGCTCAGGAAAATGCCCAACATCTGGACGCCGCGCATTCTCCGAGCCTGGATGGTCTGCTGAAACGATGTCAGGGCGTCGTCGTGGGGGATGTGAAATGGATGGGGTTGGAACCGATTCTCCGGGCCATTGAAATGGGGCGTTCCACGCTCATTCTGCAACCGGTCCTCTCTCAGTTGAATCCCGCCGATCTGGTCCGGCTTCAGGAAGCTGCTTCCGCCTCACGATGTCTGATGATGCCGGAACTCCGCTATCGCTGGGCGCGATCCACTCTACGGTTGCGGGAATTGACAGCCACCCAGGCGGGCGCCATCGAATTCATGGAATTGACCTGCGCGGGAAACAGCGGAAACCATGAAGAACTGATGACATTTGACTGGTGCGTGAATGTCATGCAGTCGGAATGCCGTTCCGTGCATGTGGAACTTGGCGAAGATGCCGTGATCCTGAAGTTTCGGAGGCTCAACCGCGAGGGAGAACCGGTTTCCGCGCGCATTCATTTCTCCGCCGCCCCTCCTCCGGGCGATCTGATGATTGCTTCCGCTCAAATGCGCTGCCGTCATGGACAGATTTTTCTGACAGGGGAAGAAAAACTGGACTGGGAAATCGACCGCCACCGGATCAGCGAATCGCTTTCACAGGACAGATCTGCCAGTGACGTCATGTTCGATCTCTTTGGCCGCCGCATGGCGGGCGGACTGGTTCCCGTGCCGGAGATTTCCGATCTGGTCCGGGCTCACGAAATTCGTCGCGCCTGTGTCTTGAGCCGGATCCACGGGCGCGAAACCGCCATCACACAACAATCGTGATGCGAAAACGCGAGTATCTGAACAAATGCATGGCATTATGACTCGTCACTGCTCCCAAGGCTGGATCGGCCGTGCCGCTTATCCGGATCAAACCGGTTTTAATGTGGTGTTTCCTTTTTATTTCATAAAAAAACTCTGCTTCATCCCTGCTGCGCCAGGTTTTCGGATTTAGGGTGTGGATACGTTTCCGCAACTTGCAGAGTTTTTCACCATTGTTCTCTGACACGCCGTTGCTGAAACAGAGCACAGCCTGCCATCACTGATCAGCGGACGGTCGGACGAGGCTGTTGAATCCGCATGTGAAAGACACCCGAAGAAATGTTGAAACTGTTAACTCCGCCGGGGAGCCCCTCATCGAGATACCAGGAGCTGGTTTCGTCGGCCGCAGCGATTACCGGAATTGAACGGCGGAATGAATTCCACCTGGATTCGACCGCCAGTTGCGTCAATGATGGATTGACGGAGAGTGATCGCCGCACAGCCCGGATCTTGATCCTGGATGATGAAGCGGTCAACGTGGACATGATCGCAAGAGATCTGGAACAAGCCGGCTATTCGAACATCGCCCCCTTCACGAATCCCGTGGCCGCCCAGATTGCCCTGGAACAGCAGCCATTCGACCTGGCTCTGCTGGATCTGGAAATGTCCCCGTTGAGCGGACTGGATCTGCTCAAAAAAATGCGAACTTCCCGGCGGTTGCGGCATCTCCCCACGATCGTTTTCACCGAGTTTAAGAATCGTGAAGCAAAACGCCGCGCCATTCAACTGGGAGCATCCGACTTCCTGAATAAGCCGTTCGACCTGGAAGAACTGCTTCTGCGGACCGAAAACTGCCTGATTCGCAAAATGCACGATGACCGAATGCAATCCTGTTCCCGGGATCTGACCCAGCAGGTGGAACGGCGGACGGCGGAACTGGTCAGTTCGCAAATCCAGCTGGTCTATTGTCTGGCACGGGCAGCGGAATACCGTGATAACGATACGGGCCGACATGTGCTTCGCGTCAGCCGCATCAGCGGCATTATTGCTGATGAACTCGGCATGGGACAGGTCGCGAGTCAGCAGATCGAGCTGGCAGCCACGCTGCACGATATCGGAAAGCTGGGAGTTCCAGATTCGATCCTGCTCAAGCCCGGCAAGCTGGAGCCGGAAGAAATAGCGGTGATGAAGCAGCACTCGGAACTGGGATGCTCCATTCTGACGCCGCAATACTGTTCACCCCGGCACATTGGCGAGGATGCCGATTTCGAAAACGGACTGGCCGATTCGTTCGAAGCCCCATTATTGAAGCTGGCAGCCACCATTGCCATGACGCATCACGAACGCTGGGACGGCACCGGATATCCGAACCGGTTGCGAGAGGATGATATTCCACTGGCAGGGCGGATTGTGGCGGTTGCGGATGTTTTCGATGCCCTGGCAACCGTGCGTCCCTACAAGAAACCCATTCCCTTCGATACCTGCGTGGAAATGATCCAGCAGGAACGTGGTGCACATTTTGATCCGGAGGTCGTCGATGCCTTTTATCAACGTCTTCCCGAAATCAGACAGATCCATTCACGCTTCCGCGACCGGGGTCTCTCCGAATAAAAAACGACAAAACTTGCCGTATTCCGCGCGTGGCTGTCTGCAAGAGTTGAGAAAGAGACTGTAAACACGGTCCGCTGTGCAGACCGTGATCAACCATCAAAAATTCAACGAAGCAGGGACCACATAACAGCCCCTGCTTCTGAACGCCCTGGGATCCCCAGAACCAGGCCATCAGGCTTCTTCGGACGCAGCACTTTCCGAATCAAGATTGCGGACAGCTGCCCGGCTGGACAACCGATTTTCCAGTTGTTGAACGCGCGAATTTGCCCGGCGCCAGATCGGATTCTTCTTCGGAGTCTGATCACCCAGTCCGGCAGCAACACGGTTGAGTTCTGTTTTGGCGCGTTCGAGCTGGCCCTGAATGGCAGAGTCCTTTAACGGCATGACACTCTCTTTTTCTGATGAACAAATTTCTGATGAACCATCAAAACCAGAAGGACGAAGACCAGAACATCCGTCCAAAGGCGGTCAGGAGGCTCGTCCTGCCTGATCGATCTTCCCTGAAAAGCAGGGCCGGTATTCTTGCAGGTCAATGAATGCGATTCAATGCAGCAATATCCGGAGCAATTCCGCTGGGGATACGTCAGCTTTTGCGCGCAGACTCATTCATGCACAATTGTCACTCGGAGGAATTGGGGAATCTGGGTTAAGCTGCGGGGAGTCGCTTGGAGGAGCGAAGATTTCGCCCGCAAATTGGAGGATGATCATGGACGATCGACAGAAGGCCCCCAAGGAAAAAACTCGCGCAATTGCTGATTGCTGATTGCTGACGGAGGCAGTGACATAGGGCAGGTTCGTAGGGTGTGGTCGAGGCCGGACGGAGGACGTTGCTGCAAGTCAGACGTTCCACCGGAAGGCGGTCTCGCCTGGAAATTCACCGGGCCGCTGACCCACCTTCACGGGCTATCGGTACGTTTCAACAGGCGGATGGATCACCCCGCTCAAATTATTGTGCAAGCCCCCTGAGAAGAGTCAGATTCCCGGAGAGATGGTTCCTTCGGCTTTGCAGGTCAGCGGTTCCGGGCGACCGGCGATGGTGAAGGTGAAATTCTCGGAGAAGGGGCCGGGCTTGTTGGGGGCGGTCATCTTAAACGGAACAACATGCACTGTCTTGAGTGCATCCCCCGCTGGTTTCTGGACTTCGAAGCAGTCGGCGGCATCACATTGAATGTGCTGAATCGCGAACGGACGTTTTCCTTTAAGAACGACACGGAATTCCTTGGTTTCACCCGGTTTCAAATTTCCCAGGGGGAACGTTCCCGATGGAGCGAAGACGATATCCGGTTCCACGCTCCCCAGCACCATGACCGGAACTTCCGGTGAATTGACGTCATTTGTGATCAGTCGAATCTGATCGTTCAGGGCTCCCAGGGGAGCAGTTTCTTTCAGATGGACGTACAGTTCATAACGAACCTGTCCTCCGCCGCGAGCGACTTCGCGAACTTGTGCTTCAATTCGGGAATCGGGAACGCGGACGTCGGTAATCCGCCAGTCGTCCCGACCGGCATAGGCAATGTCGAGTTTGCGATCGGCGACCTGTCCGAACTCCACATTTCCGAAATTCGCGTTCCCCGGTTCCGGGGAGACGACCACGTCGGAACGAATATACGCGGTAATGGGAACACGCACCGTTTTCGTGCTGGAGCCCTGGGGCCCCCGGAATGTCAGCGTGACGTCAACGTTCGAGTCTTTGCGACGCATGAACTTGACGGTATTCATCTTGATTTCGATCTCTGCTTTTTCGCCGGTTTTCAGCAGAGTCTTGTTCGGCTTGGCCGCAGTACATCCGCAGGTGGTCCCCACGTTGTCGATGGTGACATCTTCTTCATAAATATTCTGAACGGTGAGAATGGCCCGCGTGTCCGCGCCCCGGGCCACCGTTCCGAAATCATGCCGCAATTCGGAAAACATTTTCGTAGCCCAGTTCTCCACTTGCGCCTGGGCTGTCGCGAGCGGAAACAGGAAAACGAGAGCCAGCGCTCCCAGCAAGGATGTTTGTCGTTTCATAGCTGTCAACTTTCCAGACGGACGGAATCGCGGTGATATTTTGTCTCGTGCAAACCGGGTCTGAGACAGACACGGCCATCATAATCGAACCTTCTCCAGGCTGCAATTTTTTATTTCAGCCCTTTTTCCTTCCTGCAAGGCCGTTCCCGCACATCACCAAGTCTTTTTGCACGGCCGATCCGCTAAACATGCCCGCAAAAACGGAGCGGTTCAAAAGATTTTTGGAGCGGATGTTTTCTTGTAAGCAAATTCCGGGGCGAATTCATGGATTCTGGAAAATAGAGAAAGAATTCCGCTGGCTCAAAAGGGATCGATTCCCCCGACCGGATGGATCCGGATGCCTTGGGAGATCTGTCACGTTGTGAGCAACTGGCGAATCATCATGATGGCGGCCGGCCCTACCAGCACCACGAAAATTCCCGGAAAAATGAAGAGCACCAACGGGAAAATCATTTTCACAGCCGTCATGGCGGCTTTTTCTTCCGCCAGCTGACTCCGCTTCACACGCATGCTGTCGGACTGCACGCGCAGGGCCTGGGCGATGGAAGAACCAAACTTGTCCGCCTGAATGAGAATCGCAGCCAGGGCTTTCACATCGTCCACGCCAGTCCGCACGCCCAGATCGTGGAGCACTTCACGACGGTTGCGGCCCATCTGTAATTGAAAATTGGCGTGATTGATTTCGTCACAAATATCCTTGGCGCCATCGCTCAGCTCTTCCGCCACGCGCCGCATGGCGGCATCCAGACCTAAACCGGCTTCCACGCAGACGACCAGCAAGTCCAGGGCATCCGGCAGAGACAGAAAGATTCGGCCCTTGCGGGCATAGCCCATCAACCGGACGACGAGATCGGGAAGAAACATGCCGAGCCCACCGCCGATTCCGGCAGCCAGTAAACCTTCCGTCGTGAACCCTTTCCAGAACAGGCCGATGCCTCCTCCCAGGATTGTTCCTCCCAGCAAGGCAGACATCTTGAGGGCCAGAAAGAAAGTGCTTGCCAGCGGAGAGGAAAAACCGGCATTCGCCAGCATCACCCGGAGCTTGTTTTCTTCCAGACCGGTTTTGGGAGTCAGGGCTTTGGACAGCGCCGGAGCAGCTTTCTTCAGCGCGGAGCCAATACCCGTTGCTTTTTCCTCGATATCGCCGCTCCGTTTGCGAGGATCCTTCAGCTCCTGCAATCGTTCCGAGACTCGGGTGTCCGACGATGGGAACATGTTGAAAACAGCCCACGCGCCCGCAGCCACTGCGCCGAAGACAGCAAAAGGCAGTAACGAGGAAATTTGAGAAATGTCCATGGCGGATAGATCACGGTCAGGGGATCAGGGGAGTTTTGCACAAAAAGTCAGGGGATCGCCCATTACGGTCCACACAGCGGAGCCTGCGTTCTTGGGCAACGTCAGTCTGAGGGGATCAGGAATGCCGGTCGGGGAAATGGCTTCTTTCCCTTTGATGCCTGTCCCCTTCATTCACACCTTAATGGCGATAATCTTCTTGATGGTGATGGCTCCCAGAATTTGCAGGACCACTGCTCCAGCGACCATTTTGCGCCCCAGGTCGTCCGTAAACAGCAACATCACATAGTCCGGATTCAATCTCCATACCGCGAAAAACAGCAGGATCGGCAAGGCCATCAGCACAATTCCGCTGATGCGTCCTTCCCCCGTCAAAGCCTGCACCTGGCCCAGAATTCGAAAACGCTCGCGGATGATATGCCCGATTTTGTCGAGAATTTCCGCGAGGTCTCCTCCGGACTGCCGCTGAATCGCCACAGCCATGGCAAAAAACTTGTAGTCCATGTTCGGCATCCGCTGATACAGATTCTTCAAAGCTGTTTCGAGCGGAATCCCCAGATTCTGCTCTTCATAGGCCATGTTGAACTCTTTGGAGATCGGATCGGGCAATTCATCCACCACGACCTTCAGTGCCGAAGCCAGCGAATGCCCTGAACGCAACGCCCGCGCGATCAATTCCATGGCATCCGGAAGTTGCTTGGCGAATTTCTTGAAGCGGCGGGATCGCTGAAACATCAGCCAGCCGAACGGTAAAAAAACTCCGGCAAGGACGGCCAGCGGATAGAGCGGCATCGGCAATCGGGCCAACACGGCAGCCACAAATCCCAGTATTCCGCAACCCGCCATGAGCAGACAGAAGGCCTCTGGTTTAATTGACGTGTCCGCCTGTATGTAGAGCAGTTTCAGGTTCGCAAAACGATCCATCAATCTTGCAGCGATTCCCGAGAGTCCGCTCAGCCCTTCTTTCATCAGGGCTTCCCGGGTCACGCGGGGACCTTCCGTCGGAGAGGCTTTTTTCCCGGCAAGCACATCCAGGCGATCTTCCACGCTGCTGCTGTGAGAATTTTCCAGCAACAGGATGATCGCTGCCAGCAGTCCCGTGACGCCGACGAAGGCAATCATCGATGCCACAAAAGGTGTCAGGGTAATTGCGGGTAACATTGCGGAAACTCTTCTGGAGAACGATAACGGGACGACATCACCTGGGTTGTACAGATCGGATGCTGTTTTGCAGCACGCCGATTTTCCACAGGAAACAGAGGGTTCCGCCCGCTTCGGACAAGAACCCGAATCTTCTGTTCTTGCCGTTTGGGACGGTTCTTTCAGGATCCAAGCCGGCGGGCGGTGAACAGGTTGGGCGGAAGCCGAACTCCCGCTGCTTCCAGACGATGCATGAACGAAGGCCGGACTCCAGTCGCTTCGAAATGGCCAAAGGCCTTGCCATCGGCATCGATCCCATCCTGCACATATTTGAAAATATCCTGCATGATGATCGTGTCTTGTTCCATGTTGAGAACTTCCGTGATGTAGGTCACTTTTCGAGGCCCTCCCTGGAGGCGGCTGGCCTGAATGATCAACTCCACAGCGGAAGAAAGTTGATGCCGAATGGCTTTCAGTGGCAGTTCGGTTCCTCCCATGGTCACCATCGTTTCGATACGGGCGACGGCGTCTCGGGGAGTATTCGCGTGGACGGTTGTCATGGAGCCTTCGTGGCCGGTATTCATGGCCTGGAGCATGTCCAGCGTTTCCGGTCCGCGACATTCCCCGACGATGATCCGGTCGGGACGCATGCGCAAGGCATTTTTCACAAGATCCGTCGCGGTCACCTGGCCCTTGCCTTCGATGTTGGCGGGGCGTGTTTCCAGTCGCAGAACATGCTCCTGCTGGAGTTGAAGTTCCGCGGCATCTTCAATCGTGATGACCCGCTGATCCGAAGGGATGAAACTGGAGAGCGTATTCAGGAGAGTCGTTTTTCCGGAACCGGTTCCCCCGCTGATGATAATGTTGAGTCGGGCTTTCATGGCGCCTTCCAGGAGCATCACCATTTCCGGAGTGAATGCGCCGAATCGGAGCAGGTCTTCCAGGGCCAGGGGGCGGGCTCCAAATTTACGGATCGTTAAGGAGGGGCCATCCAGGGCCAGCGGTGGAATAATCGCATTCAAGCGAGAACCATCCGGCAGGCGGGCGTCGCACATCGGCGATGTTTCATCAATCCGGCGCCCCACCCGGGAGACAATCCTGTCCAGAATCTGCAACAGATGGTCATTGTCGCGAAAAGTGACTTCGGAACGCTGAATGCGGCCATTTTTTTCGACAAAGACCTTTTTGGGGCCGTTAATCATGATATCCGCGACCCCGTCCTGTTTCATGAGGATTTCCAAGGGGCCGAACCCAAAGGTTTCGTCGAGAACTTCTTCGATCAGACGTTCTCGTTCCGAGCGGTTCAGCAGCGGATTTTCGGTGTCGCACAAATGCTCCACGACAAGCCGGATTTCCCGTCGCAACGTATCGCCCTGAAGTTCTCCCAGCCGATTCAAGTCCAGCTTATCCACCAGTTTTCCGTGGATCAGCCGTTTCAGATTTTCAAAATCATCTCCGGAAGGATCTTTGCGAAGCCGGGATGAAACAGGGGAAGCAGGGGCAGCCATGTTGAAAATCTCTCCGGAGAAGCGTTGGTTCGGGGAAAAAACCGGTGACGGAAATCGAATTTCTGATCCCCCTGATCCGTGGTCCTCAAGGAGATCAGTAAAAATGCAACGGCGGCAGCAAATCCGGACTTTTCCCGAGAATGAAGCGGCACGATCCAACCCTAGCTCAAGAATGTGGTGCGAGCGGCCAAAGCAGCACGAAATGTTGAAAAAAGGCCACAGGCCCGATTCCCTGTTCCTGTCCGGAAAGAATGTTTCGAGCTTGAAATCCGGAAATTCGGGTTTTTCGGGATTCATTTCGATTCGAAATGATTTGAAACAAACGGGAGAGAATTTGTGCTGATGAGAAAGCCTCTCATGCAGCCGATTTGTTTCGGTGGCCACAAAAGTTATTCGTGGAGTGCAAGAAAAATCGCGTGCGAGCGAATTTTGCCGCTGTTGCGGTTCAAGAGGCTCGAAAGGGTTACGCGGAAAGAACTTGGGGGCTGCCGCCTGATTTTTCCCTTCAAGAATCTGAAACAGGATCTTGGAAGAAACTTCCGGGATTCTAACTTTTCGATTGACTGGTGGATGCCTTGTCCATACGCTCATATTTGGAATTGGAGGCGGTTTATGAATTGTCGGTCTCCTGCCAACGATGAATTGACCGACTGTTTTTCCTCCTTCAACTGCTGGAGAAACTGATTCCACAGGGAATCAACCCCGTAAAACCCCATGGTAAACCTCATTGTTGAACCTCATCGTTCAACAATCGCAGTGTCAGTCATCAAGAATTTCTCTGAGCCAGAGAAAGCATTCATGAATACTGACAATGTGAACATTCCCCGAAGACGGGCTGGTGCTGATCAGCCTTGTTTCCTGCCGACTGAAAGTAACACTCCGTTGAACATGGCCATTGTGACATTTTCAGCGGAGTCCCCAGATGATGTTGCTCACCCCTTAAATTGACACCCGCCGCAATGGAGTTCAGCCAATGGCCACCGTTACCAGCAGTTGTTCGCCGACCCATTTCAAGCAGCTTTCTCGCCGGGGTTTCATGCAAATTGGCATGTTGGCCGGGACATCGCTGACGCTGCCGCAACTTCTCGCCCGCCAAGCACAGGCGGAATTAAAGGACTACGCCAACTTCCAGGGGACCGCGAAGTCCATTATTCATATCTTCCTGCCCGGGGGGCTGGCCCACCAGGAATCGTTCGATCCCAAGCCATTTGCGCCGCTGGAATACCGCGGTGAAATGCAGTCCATTCAGACAAAGTTGAGCGGAATCCGGTTTGGCCAGATGTTCCCGCAGATCGCGCAGATCGCCGACAAGATTTGCGTCATCAATTCCATGACGCACGGGGAAGCAGCCCACGAGCGGGGAACACACAATATGTTCACCGGCTATCGTCCCAGTCCGGCGCTGCAATATCCCTCAATCGGGTCGGTGCTCAGCCAGCAACTCGGAAGCCGCAATAATCTGCCCCCCTATGTCTGCATTCCCAATGTTCCCAATGAGTATGCGGGCAGCGGATATCTGAGTTCCGCGTTTGCTCCCTTTGCTCTGGGAAGCGATCCCGCAAATAATGGTTTCAAAGTTCGTGACCTGGAACTTCCCAGTGGAGTGGACGACAGCCGCTTCGCCAGCCGCCGCTCTGCCCTGGAGGCTGTGAACGACTACTTCCACAAACGGGAGTCATCCGATCAGATCACCGCAATGGATTCCTTCTATGAAGCAGCCTACAACCTGATCTCGTCTCCCCAGGCCCGTGAAGCATTTGACCTGGAAAAAGAACCGGCGGAACTGCGTGACAAGTATGGTCGAAATACCGCCGGGGCTCGGATGCTGCTGGCCCGTCGTCTCGTGGAAGCGGGAGTCCGGCTGGTCAATCTGACTTATGGCGGCTGGGATATGCATGACAATATCGTGAATGGCTTCCGGAGACAGGCCCCGGATTTCGATAAGGCGTTTACGCAACTGATCAACGATCTGGATGCTCGCGGACGTCTGAACGATACGCTGGTAATGGTCTCTTCGGAATTCGGCCGGACACCTAAGATGAATGCCACAGCTGGACGCGATCACTGGCCGAAAGTGTTCAGCGTGGTTCTCGCCGGCGGAGGAATCAAGCGCGGTCTGGTCTATGGGACCTCGAACGCCACTGCCAGCGAACCGGAAAACAATCCCGTCTCGGTGGAAGACTTGTTCACCACGGTTTATCACACGCTGGGCATTGTGGCCGACAAGGAGATCATGTCACCGGGCAATCGGCCGATTGAAATTGTGGATGGCGGAAGCGTCATCAAGGAACTTCTGGCCTGATTCAGAACAACTTGTTGACTGACAGGAGACCATGCCGGCGGGCGGGGCGCCGGAACGGCATGGTGATTGAAAAACTCGGAATTGCTGAGCGAATGATTTCGAGAACGTGGTTTGAGCTTCCGGTATTTTGACTTGGGCGACCGCCGGCACAGCTCCCAGATCCCTTATTCAACCGGGGTGGCTTGATGAGAGTTTTCTCTTTGGCAGCATGTTGCGTAGCCATGATTTCACTGATGGGCGAATCCGCGCACGCCGCCAGTCCAACGTTTCGGTATGCCTCGCCCGTCGGAGCGCAGCGGGGAACCGAACTGGATGTCTATCTCCAGGGGCAGCGGCTCGATGATGCTGAAGAACTCCTGCTGTATGACTCCGGAATGCACGTCACGAGCCTGGAAATTGTGACGGATGAGAAACTCAAAAAGCAGCGGGGAGACGTCAAGGTTCATTTGAAAATTGACGCCAACTGTCCGCTGGGCGCCCAGCGGATGCGGGTTCGCACCAAAACCGGGCTGTCGGAACTGGTGAACTTCCATGTCGGCGCTCTTCCCATCGTCGATGAAGCTGAGCCGAACACGGATTTCGCCACGCCACAAACCATTGCGATCAATTCCACGGTCTCCGGGAAAATCACTCCCGAAGATGTGGATTACTATGTGGTCGAAGCCAAAAAAGGAGACCGCATCAGCGCGGAAATTTTTGGTCAGCGATTTGGCCTTTCGGACGGGACGAATTTCTTCGACCCTTATATCGCGATTCTGAATGCGGACCGTTTTGAAATGGCGGTCAGCGACGATGCTCCGTTGTTATGGAACGACAGCGTTGTTTCAGTGATCGCTCCCGTGGATGGAAAGTATTATGTCCAGGTTCGGGACGCGTCGTATAACGGGGACGGAAACGCATTTTACCTGTTGCACATTGGAAATTTTCCGCGCCCACTGGCCTGCATTCCCTCTGGTGGAAAACCCGGCCAGACAATCGATGTCACCTTCCTGGGGGATGTCTCCGGGCCCATTAAACGTACAGTGACATTGCCGAAGGAGATTCCCATCGACCTTTTCCGGCTGGAAGTCCAGGACGAGCATGGAGTGGCTCCCTCCTCAATGCCGTTCCGGATTGCTGATCTGGAGAATGTGGTCGAACAGGAGCCCAACAACGATCGGACCCAGGCAACTCCTTCCGCCATTCCAGGAGCAATGAATGGAGTGATCAGCGAAAAAGGTGATGTCGATTTCTTCAAATTCACCGCGAAGAAGAACCAGACATTCCATTTCGAAATCTTCGCCCGCCGCCTGCGGTCCGGACTCGATCCGATCATGTACATTGTGCGGATGCGGGATGGAGCCACGCTCAAGGGAGACGATGACGCCCGCCGTCCGGACTGCGCGTTAAAATACCAGTTCACCGAAGATGGCGAATATGCCGTTCTGATCCGTGACCATCTGCAAAATGGAGATCCCACCTATGCCTACCGGCTTGAAGTGACTCCCTTGCAGCCGGAACTTCATGCCGAACCGGTGGAACTGGCCCGCTACGTTCAGTCCCAGTTGATTATCCCCCAGGGAGGGGGATATGGCATCGTGGCAAATATCAGCCGGTCGGATTTTGGCGGCCCGGTGAATTTCCGGAGCATCGAGCTTCCCCCCGGTGTGCGGATGGAATGTCCCGAAAACTGGCGGGCCGATGGCACGGCAACGATCGCTTTTTATGCGGATGAAAAAGCCCCGTTGAGCGGAAAATTCACCACAATTGAAGGGTTTCTGGATGATCCCAAGCAGCCGGACCGAAAAATTTCGGGCCTGTTGCGGCAAGATGTTCTGATGATCCGGGCGCGCAATAATGATCGGGTCTGGGAAGAACGGATGAACCGGTTGCCGATCGTGGTGGTGGAAAAGGCCCCGTTCAAATGCTGGATCGAAACACCCACCATCCCCATTGTCAAAAGCGGAGCTTTGAACCTGAAAATCCGGTGCGAGAAAACCGCTGGCTGGGATGAAGATATCCGCCTGATTATGTTGCAGAATCCTCCCGGAGTCTCCTCAAATGGCTCCGCGGTCATTCCCAAGGGAAAGACCGAAGCGGAAATGGCGGTCAACGTTTCCAACGGAGCAGCGGTTCGCGAAAACATGGTCGCGATTCGCTGCATCAGCAAAGTGGGCAATGGGAATTATGAATGGCTCACGCCGCTGGTTCCCATACGGATCGAAGATCGATACATCGATTTCGAATTCACGCAAGGGGCTGTTGAGCAGGGGAAAGAAGTCCCCTATCTGGTAAAAGTCACGAAGGCGAAAGACTTTGCAGGAGAAGCAATTGCCGAACTGGTTGGATTGCCCGCCAAGGCAACTGCCGAAAAAGTCAAATTCAATAAAGACACAACGGAAATTCTGTTCACGATTAAAGCTGCTCCGGACACTCCGGTCGGGATGACCAAGAATCTCCAATGCCGGGTGGAAGTCCCGGAGAACGGCCAGTTCATCCTGCACAATCTCGGAAATGGTCGATTGCGGGTCGACAAACCGGCTCCTCCGCCGAAAAAAGCGGATCCGGCCCAGGCGGCTCCCCAGGCCAAACCTGCGGCTCCCCAGGCTCCAGTCACCAAGCCCTTATCCCGGTTGGAGCAACTTCGGTTGCAGCAGAAAGAAAAGGCCGCGGGCAAGTAGCAGGCCGGGACTCGACTCTGTTCCGGCAGGTTTTCGAACCTGTCCAGCCAGGGTGAACGTGATCCGGAACCAGCAGGATTTAAGCAGACCGCATGAAAATCTGTTGCTGTGTGAGTGAAAAAGTTGAGCTATGGATATTTTTGACCGGAGCAGAATCCATCTCCGGTCATCAGAATTAAGCACGTTCAGAAAACAGACGAAATCCCATGAAACGTATCCTTGCCTTGCTGCTCCTTGCTGGATGGACCCTGCCTTGTGCGGGCGCAGCGGAACTGGTGGAATTGCGGGTCTTCCCGAAAGAGATTCGCCTGACAACCAACCGGGCGCGGCAGACCGTCATTGTGCAGGGGGTTTACGACGACGGCATTACCCGCGATCTCTCTTCAAAAACGGAATGGAAACTCGACAATGCCGCATTGGTCCGGCGGGACGGGAACCAGCTTTTTCCGGTCGCGGACGGAGAAACGCGATTGAGTCTGTCCGTGGGAGGAAAAGTCCAGCAGGTTCCGGTGATCGTGGAAAAAGCAGCCGCCTCCCGGCCAATCAGCTTCAAGCTGGATGTCATGCCGGTCTTCATGAAGGCGGGCTGCAATACAGGAAGTTGTCATGGAGCGGCCCGCGGCAAAGATGGTTTCCGGCTGTCGTTGTTCGGCTTCGATCCCGATGGGGATTATTTTCGGATTACACGGGAACAACCGGGGCGGCGGATCGATCTGGCCGTCCCGGAAGCCAGCCTGATCCTGGAGAAATCGATCGGGGCCGTTCCGCATACAGGTGGCAAGCGGTTTGATAAGGATTCTGAATCAGCACGATCACTGTTGGAATGGCTTCAGGCCGGGACTCCGCAGGATCCTGCCGATCAGGCCCATTGTGTCTCCATCGATCTGTATCCACAGCAAGCTGTGATGGACGGAGCCGGAGAAACGCAGCAACTGGTGGTCATCGCCCACTACTCCGACAACACCGTTCGGGATGTGACCTCGCTGGCCTCTTTCTTCTCCAGCAATGAGACCTCCGCGAAAATCAGCGACGGGGGCCTGGTGACAGCGGGAGAACGCGGGGAAGCCTTCGTCATGGCCCGATTCGACGTCTTCACGCAAGGGTCTCAGTTTCTGGCCCTTCCCAAAGGGCTGAAATATGAACAGGTTCCGGAACAACCCGCAAATTATATCGATGAACTCGTTGCCGCCAAGTTGAAGAAGATCCGGGTCAATCCTTCGGAAATTTGCAGCGATGAAGAATTTCTTCGAAGGGCCTCGATCGACCTCGTGGGTCTCCTGCCGGAAGTGGAAGAATTCAATGCCTTCATTGCCAGTGTCGATCCGGATAAGCGGACGAAGAAGATCGAGGAACTGCTCGGCCGCAAAGAATTCACCGAGATGTGGGTTTCCAAATGGGCGGAATGGCTGATGATGCGCTCGGGTGGAAATAATCAGATCCCCGAGAAGTCCATTGTGCTTTACTCGCAATGGTTGACCGACCAGATCGCCAATAACGTTCCGATGGACAAAATGGTTCGCGATATTCTCGCTTCCTCCGGCGGGACATTCGCCTCGCCAGCCACCAATTTTTATGAACTGGAACGGGACAAGCTGAAAGTTGCGGAAAACATTGCCCAGGTGTTCATGGGAATGCGGATCCAGTGTGCCCAGTGCCACAATCATCCATTCGATCGCTGGACACAGAATGATTACTACGACTTCGCCGCATTCGTCGCCCAGATTGGTCGCAAGCCTGGCGAAGATGTTCGCGAAGTGATCATCTTCAACAGCGGTGGCGGAGAGATCAAACATCCGGTGACGGGCGCGAATGCCATTCCAAAGTTCCTGGGAGGCGACCGTCCGGAAACCAAGGGGAAAGATCGCCGGGAAGTGCTGGCCAACTGGCTCGCGTCGCCGGACAACCCGTTCTTTGCCCGGAATTTTGCCAATCGGGTCTGGCATCACTTTTTCGGGGTCGGCATTGTGGAACCGTTTGACGACGTGCGAATTTCGAATCCGCCGTCGAACCCGGAACTGCTCGATGCGCTGGCGACAAATTTCACCAATTACAAGTACGACTTCCGCAAGCTGGTGCGAGACATCTGTCTGTCGAAAACATATCAGCGGTCGACGCGCCGGAACGAAAGCAACCAGTCCGATGAACTGAATTTCGCTCATCAGACGATCCGGCGAATCAAGGCGGAATCGATGCTGGATATCATCAGCCAGGTGACAGCCACCAAGGACGATTTTGCGAAGTTGCCAGCGGGAGCCCGGGCCGTGCAGATCAACGATGGCCGGACGTCAACTTATTTCCTCCAGACATTCGGCCGCGCCAGCCGGGAAACCGCCTGTTCCTGTGAAGTCCGGATGGAACCGACACTTTCCCAGGCACTGCATCTCATGAACGGAGACACAACGCAGCAGAAAATGCGAAGCGGTGGTCTGTTGAAAAAACTTCAGGATGAAAAGCTCGGACCGATGGAAATTGTGGACCGGCTGTATGTCACCTGTCTGACGCGGCATCCCACTCCCCAGGAAATCGAACATCTCAAACCGCTCGTCGCTGAGGAAAATCAGCGACAATCCGGTTTGGAAGACATTTACTGGGCCCTGTTGAATTCGCGGGAATTTTTATTCAATCACTAAGCAGTCCATTGCCCGGATGGAACTCCGTTGTCCTCCGCCTTGGCAATTCCGCCAGTTGTCCCCGCCTGAAACGATTTTGCAGCCATGCCACGTTCCTTCCTGTACAGCACACTTCTGATCGCCCTTTGCAGCGGGACGGCTTTTGCCGATGATAAAAAAGTTGCTGTTGATAAAGGGGCTGCGGAAAAGGTCACATATGTTGACCATGTCCTGCCGATTTTTAAAGCCAAATGCGGCTCTTGTCACAATGCCAATGACAAGAAGGGAGGACTGGTTCTCGATAATTACGCATCCATGATGCTGGGGGGATCATCGGGAACAGTGATTGAAGCAGGGGACGCTGGAAACAGTTATCTGTGGAACCTGATCACCCACGCCAGCGAGCCGTCCATGCCCCCCAATGCGGACAAACTTCCAGCGGAACAACTGGCGATCATTGAAAAGTGGATCAACCTGGGGGCGCTGGAAAACGCTGGCAGCAAAGCCAATGTGAAAAAGAAGCCTTCGCTGGCGAAAATTGAAGTCTCGACATCCCGTCCCGCCGATGTCGCCCTGCCGCAGCACTACTACGGCAACCCCCTGTTCACTCCCGCTCATACCAATGCGGTCACCGCCCTGGCGGTCAGTCCCTGGGCATCGCTGGCAGCCATTTCGGGATATAAGCAGGTCGGAATTTACGATTCCAAAACGCTGGAATTGCAGGGAGTCCTGCCGTTTCCGGAAGGACAGGCCCAGATTATCAAATTCAGCCGGAATGGTTCGTTGCTGCTGGTGGGCGGCGGCCGGGGCGGCGAAAGCGGCCGGGTCGTTGTGTATGACGTCCGCACTGGAGAACGGAAGGTTGAAGTCGGAGACGAATACGACGAAGTCCTCGGGGCCGATATCAGTTCCGATCAGACGATGATCGCGCTGGGAGGACCGAAAAAAATTCTCCGCGTCTATTCGGTCGAAACCGGAGAACTGCTGTACGAAAACAAAAAACACACCGACTGGGTGACGGCAATTGAATTCAGTCCCGACGGCGTTTTGCTCGCTTCGGGCGACCGCAGTAACGGGCTGGTTGTCTGGGAAGCGGGGAGCGGCCAGATTTTCTATGACTTGCAGGGACATAAAGCCGGGATCTCGGATGTCAGCTGGCGGCCCGACAGTAACGTGGTCGCTTCGGCCAGCGAAGACGGTACCATCAAATTGTGGGAAATGCAGAACGGCGGCCTGGTCAAATCCTGGAATGCCCATGGAGGAGGTGTCACTTCTGTTGAATACACCCGTGATGGAGAGCTGGTTTCCTGTGGCCGCGACCGCCTCACCCGGTCCTGGAAAGGAGACGGAACGAAAATCCGTGATTTCCCCGCTGTGGCTGATATTGCCATGGAAGTTGCCTTCGACGCCGAAACCAAACGGGTCTTGACCGGCGACTGGACTGGGAAAGTCACCCTCTGGAACGCGGATGATGCGGCCCCGGTGGGACAGATCGATACCAATCCACCAACTGTTCAGGCCCAGCTGGCTCAACTGAATGCCAGCATGACCCAGTTGCAAACGCAGCTGAATGCCCAGCAGGCCGCCCTGGCCAATGTGCAGAAGGGAATCGCCGAGCGCGGCAAAACCGCCGAAGCCACTGCCGCTGTTGCCCGGAAGGCTGCGGATACTGCGATGCAGGCTGCGACGGAGAAGAAGAATGCCCAGCAGGGACTGACAGTCAGTCAGGCAGCACTGGTCGTTGCGGAGAAAGCACTCAAAGACGCACAAGCAGCTGTGGCGACAACCACCTCACAATTGCAACAGCCAAGCGATGCACTGACGAAAGCCCAGGCAGGTTTGAAAGTTCTTACGAATGCCGTTGCTGAAGCCACGAAAACGCAACAGGCGGCAACAGCCGCTGTGACCGATCTCACCGCCAAGGCGGTAACAGCTGCCCAAGCTGCGGAACCAACGGAGGCAGAGAAGCCATTGCTGGAAAAGGATGACGCAATCAAAAAGGCCCTTGCCACCCGTCAGGCACAGGCGAAAGCGGCCCAGGACGCGCTGACTCAGGCAAAAGCCCAGGCAGCTACCGCAGCGGCGAAACTGGCCGATCTGCAAAAGCAACTCGCATCCGCGCAAGGAGCCGTCGCCACGATCGAAAAAACGATCACCGGCATCCGTGAGCAAATCACAGCCAGAAAGACCGAAGTGGACACAGCGACCCGTACGATGGATGCGGCTCGAAAAGCTGTGAACGATGCACAGGCGGCACTGACAATGGCTCAGCAGAAAGAACAGGCGGCCGCCAAAGTCGCCACCGAGACGCAGGCTGCTTCGCAGAAAGCTGCTGAAGCCGCCAAACCCAAAGAGGACGAACAAAAAGCGATCGCCGCTGCCCAGGCAGCGATAGCCTCGTTGCAAACTCAACTTCAAGGAACTCAGTCCCGGCAGGCCAGGCTCCAGAAAGTCGAAGCGGAACTGGCCAAGGCAGCACCCGCTGGATAACAGAGTGCGGGAAGCAAGGAAAAAGAGATATGTCATGTCTCTTCTTTCCCGGTGTTTTGCTTTTGCTCCTCTATCAAGAGGGGGCAGCGGACACCCCGTATTTTTATGCGAAGCCCTTGTCAGGGGCAGGCCAGTCGCCCAGGCATCGCCTGATGGATGTTGGGCAACACCTTGGAATCACGTGATTTCATCGCTTCACGTTTAATCGATGAATGCCGCCTATCAGGCATCGCCCGAAGACGTGGGCGTTTCGCTCAAGGTGCTCTACGACAGGCTGGCGGAGATCCAAGCCGACATCCAGACCCTGGCCGCCTTCCTTCGGGACCTGGCCGCCCGTGCCGATCTGCGGCGGGTATCCAAAAAGCCCGCGCGGCCCCCAGAAACTCAAACCCCGCCGTGTATCCGCTTCGCCAAGGCCAAACATATCGCCCGATTGTTCGCCAACGAAAAGAAGAGAAAATGACGCCATCAAAAGGCTGGTTACGCGGTCCCTATACTTTTTGTGAAAGCTGGTCGCGATGGAGATTGACGTTCAGCAATGTGAAAGAATGCTCGCCATCATTTAACACGCAATCCCGTTCCGCTGCCCAAATGCCGCGGAACGGGATTGTTTGATGTGATGATGACTGAAACGCTCACCCCGAAGTCGCAGGGGCCATTGTGGAAGCCGCAATCGATCATCGTTGGTCCACACAGAGATTGCAAATTTTGCATCTGAGAGATCGCAATGTCAACTGGCATCACCACGCGAATTTCGAAACATTCAGGTCCGCGCAGCGCCCCTTGCGAGGCGATTCGAATTACGCGCCGGGTCGCATCCGGGTATATTCGGTCAGAACTTCGTACAAGTCTTCGGGAACCTGGACGCCATCTTCCGAAAAGTCGCGGAGCCATGTCCGGTGTGTCCGGGAGGCTTCGTCCAGAATCTGCATGAGTTCCCCAAAGGAAATCGTCATCTGAGGGACGTCCTGGGTCAATGTATCCTGGTCGCCGGTAAAAAGTCGCAGTCTCGGTCGCATGATGAATCCTCCATGATCCTCGAAGGCTCACTTGGTCAGCTGGCCCTGAAAATCCGCCGGCCGAGGCAACCGTTTCTCCCTGGTCCCTGGGACGAAAGTTGCCGGGTCACATTCCTGACTGCTTTCAACAAATCAGGTCCGTCACTTTGCAATCGCCGGATATCCTCTGTTACATCGGCAGAATCTTCACAGCAGCTTGAAGACCATGAGGGCATTTCACCAGATTGATCGTTCTTGTCGATTCCAGACGACTTTTTGAAAAATTACTGGAGTCTGACTGGCCCGGGAGGAATCATTCAATTCCGGGGACGGGATAATTCCGGGCGAATTCGGCGATTTCCTGGCGTACTCGAGCCGCAGTCGTTCGATCTTCCGGAGATTTCAACACTTCCAGAATCCAGCCTCCGACTTTCTTCATTTCCTCCTGTTTCATGCCCCGAGTGGTGAGAGCTGCGGTGCCGATCCGGATTCCGCTGGGGTCGAGCGGTTTCCGCTGATCGAACGGGATCATGTTTTTGTTGACGGTGATCCCCGCGTGATCGAGAGCTTCTTCGCCGATCTTTCCGGACAGGCCAATTGCGGTCATGTCACAAAGCATCAGGTGATTGTCGGTTCCGCCGCTGGCGAGGCGAATTCCGCCGGACATCAGCACGTCCGCGAGAGTTTTGGCATTGGCCACGATCTGCCGGGCATATTCCTGAAAGGAAGGCTGCAAGGCTTCATGGAAACAGACCGCCTTGGCAGCGACGATGTGCATCAAGGGTCCCCCTTGCAGGCCGGGGAAAACGGTTTTGTCGAGGGCTTTGGCGTGTTCCTCTTTGCAGAGCACAAATCCGGACCGTGGACCGCGAAGCGTTTTGTGGGATGTCGACGAAACGAAATCCGCGACTTTGACGGGGTTGTTGTGAACGCCTCCCGCCACAAGACCAGCGTAATGCGCCATGTCCACGAACAGATAAGCTCCCACTTCCCGGGCAATTTCCGCAAACTTGGGATGATCAATTTCCCGGGGATAAGCACTGGCCCCCGCCACGATCATTTTCGGCTTGTGTTCCCGCGCCAACCGAGCCACCTGGTCAAAGTCAATTCGGTGGTCGCTTTCCCGGACTCCGTATGGGACAACCTGGTAAAGTTGTCCGGAGAAATTCAGGTGCATTCCGTGGGTCAGATGTCCGCCATGGGCCAGATTCATCGCGAGAATGGTATCACCGGGTTTGAGAACCGACATATAAACAGACATGTTCGCCTGAGAACCTGCATGAGGCTGCACATTCGCGTGTTCGGCTCCAAAGAGCTGACAGGCTCGATCCCGGGCGAGGGACTCCACCACGTCCACGAATTCGCAACCGCCATAATATCGCCGTCCCGGATATCCTTCGGCATATTTATTGGTCAGCACCGTTCCTGCTGCCTGCTGAATTGCCGCGCTGGTGTAGTTTTCGCTGGCAATCAATTCCAGACCGTCAACCTGACGGCCCCGTTCCTGCTGGATGGCGTTCCAGATTTCCGGATCTGCAACCTGGAGTGACGGTGAAGTTTTGACAGCCGACATGAAAAATTCCTGATCAACAAGACAGAGACAACATCACAACCGGACGGGAAGCATTTTCCGCTTTCGCCGGAAGCACATTTATAGCCGACTTCCTCCGTGGAAGGGACGCTCCGGGGGAAAATTTCTGGAATGAAAACCAGCCCCCGAAAGTGACCGGATCCACCAGACGGCATTCGTGCAGCGTTGCTCCGGTTTCTGCTACACTGCATTCTCGGGAGAATTGATTCTGAATTACGGATGCGGAAAGACGGAATCTTCCCTGTCTCCAGCGGAGAAGGCATTCGACATGTCACGGAAAATCCCGACCCGGCCGGTTCATTCCGACCATAACCAAAGTCATTCATGCTGCTCAGGAAACTTGCAGACGGCAAAAATTCATCACGTTCGCGGTGCAGTGGGTTCATTGCGCTGTCCAGACAGGTTTCCGGGCGGGGCTCGTGGATTCGCAGACCTGTTCACAACACGTTTCTCAACCGGTTTTCCTGGAATGAGTGCATCATTTGCCTGCCCCGCCTGGTGGTGTCTGGGGCTGATTTTGCTATGCGGTTCTTCGCTGATTGCGGATGAATTCGTCTATGTCAACGAAACCGGCAGCGAAGTCTCACTCTCCGCCCGGTTGATCGGGACCGGCCAGGGATTTCAGGTTCTGGAACGGACGGATGGCCAATTGCGGATTGTGCCGACCGCCGCCATCAAAAGCCGTGAAAACACGGGCGATCCCGCACCGGTCGATTGCGACGCCATGGCGGCGATCCTCAAAGAAATTTTCACCCCGGAACTGACGCGGATTGAAATTCAGAAGCCGGTCGTGGTGGCGATGGTCCTGGCAGCTCCGTTGGATCGGCCCGCGGAAGGTCATGCGAGTGCCTTCCTCAAAAAAGCAGCCCGCTTCATGAATAACGTGGACGGAGTGTTTCGCAAATACGCGACGTTCATGCATTTTCCAATGCGGGAGTTGAAATTTCCGGTTGTCCTGGTGATTTTTGAATCCGAAACGGACTTCGAAAAATACACCGACGAAGCCACCGGAGGGCGAGCCCTGTCCGCATCATCAATTACCGGGTTTTATTCCGGCATGACGAACTGGCTGGCAGTACGGATGAGTGCTTGCGATTCCTTTGAAGTTCCGCTGCATGAAGCGATTCATCAGCAGATGTATAACCGGGTGCTGCATCGGCTGGCCCCCATTCCCAAGTGGTTCGACGAAGGCATCGCAACCGGATTTGAGGGGAATGGGGAACGGATCGATTCGAATCCCGCGAAGGTCAATTCGCGCTATGCGCGGCTGGCGATGTCCCTTTCGCCGGGAGTCCCCTGGTCGTCCATCGTAGGAAACGATTCCTCTTTTACAGCGGACGTACTGGCGGGAGATGCCTATACGCTGGCCTGGTGCCTGCACTGGATGCTGGCGACTCAACATCGGGAGAACTATCAGAAATTCGTGGCCCATCTGAGTGAACGGGCGCCGCTTTCGGAAAAGACGCTGGACGATGAAGCCGCCCATTTTTCAGAGATTTTCGGTGTGGAGATGAACCAGTTGCAAGCCGAGTTTCCCCAAGTTCTGCAACTGGCCTGCAAACGCCAGAAAGTCAGTCTGGCAGAGCCGCCGCCCGGAAATTCCACTTCGCAGCAGGCCCTGGGGCAATACAGCATTGATGCGGTCAGTATCAGCAATCTGGGGGGGCAGATGCGTGTGAAGGGAGCGCTGCGGAACATTTCCCCGCTGCGCCCCATGACCTTTTATGTGACCGTGGAGACACAATCAGGACTGTATGCCGACTGGCTGGTTCCGGACTTGCGGCCGACACAAAAACAGTCTTTGCCCATGCAGATTGTCAGCAAGCCAATTCCCGGGGCATCCGGGGGGCCCTCGGGACAATACCGGGTCTTCATCCGTTCGGTTCCCGCGAGCAGCCGGGAATCCACCGCCTGGAAGAATGGGACACTTCCCGCTCCCGTGACCGCGGAAAACTGATCCCGTTTTGATGAACGATGAAAAGACTTGGGGTGATTCTTTTCTCCGCCCGTGGTCTTCATCTTTCGCTCCTTTTCTCCATCACAAGTGAACTCACATTAACAGGTCAAGGACGATGATCAGCAAAATTACCGGTACGCTTGCCGCCCTGAATCTTCAAGAGGCATCCATCGATGTGGGGCACCTGGAATACCAGGTGTTGATTCCGGAATTCGTGCGGCGTCAATTGCAATCACGGATCGGCGAACAGGTGTCATTGATCACGATTGAATATATCGATGGGAACCCGCAAAAAGGGCGGTTAACCCCCCGGCTGGTTGGATTTCTTCATCCAGCGGAGCGGGCATTTTTTGAACTGATCTGCCAGGTCGATGGCGTGGGCGTGAAGAAGGCGCTCCAGGCCATGGTGAAACCGGTCCAGGAAGTGGCGACAGCCATTGAAGAACAGGATGTGCGCGTGCTGGCGACCCTTCCGGGAATCGGGCCTGCGGGTGCGGAACGGATTGTCGCCAAACTCCGGCGAAAAATGGCCCGTTTCGCCCTCCTGGTCGGACAGACGCTTCCCACCAGCGAGGGGACAACAAGTACGATTGTCAACGAAGGCTACGAAGCCCTGCTGGCACTGGGACACTCCACGACCGATGCCCGTCAGAAAATCGAACAGGCTGTGGAATCGAAAGCCAAATTCAAAAGCGTGGAAGAACTGCTGCAACAGATTTATATGCAGCAGCGTCCGGGAGGATGATGGCTGTGTTTGACAGGTTCTTGTTCCATGGTGCTCTCGGTTCCTGCCCCATCCTCATAGAGAGTGAATCGCATCCGCTCTGAGTCATGCATTGTCCACTCTGAAACTTTGGATAGATTTTAACGCAACGTCCGACAACGAAGGATGTTTCGCAATGACGCACCCCAAAACCAAGCCCTGACAGGGCAGCAGGACTTGATTCCCTTTTTCTCCATAAGACGCATTTTATCTTACCGGAAGAATGTTTTTGTGAGGTTTGGAAGCAGACTTCCCCGTTATGTTTTGCCATTTGATCGGCGGGACAGACTCAAAAAATCAGCGAGACCCAACGAGCCCCGCAGTTCGCTTCTGCGGATTCTTTTTCTTACTCCTTCTCTGGACGTTGGTTACGTCTCGATTTGTCGCTCTTCGGTGGGAAGTCGGTGAAAATTCTTCATCGAGCCCTTCTTTCTCTTTCGATAAAACAGACTGCTCTGGAGCGGAGTCGTCAATGTTGTCTCGTGCTGATCCCGATAGAATCCTGTGAATTCAGGGCTGAGCGCGATCGAACAAAGGTCAAACTGGTCTAGCACTGGTTTCCGGGCTTCCACTAAAAATCCCACGGACGAAGTGACGGGCGTCATCGCGTTCGGGCAGCAGCCATTGGAGGGATGCTGTCGGAAAGTTGAATTTTGTATGGATCAGGTCTCAAATGTTTGTCGTGTCCCTCACTGGTTGAGGCTGGCCATCATTGCTGTTGGTCTGGCCCTTTGCGGCTGCGCCAACATGAACCATACCGGGAACGGGGCTGTTATGGGAACGGCCATCGGTTCAGTTGCCGGGGCCATGATTGGTGGAGAAAGCGGACATGCTGCTGGTGGGGCGGTCATTGGCGCCCTGACAGGAGCGACCGCAGGCGGACTGATCGGCAATGCCGAAGATGCCCGTATTGAACGGGATGTCGCCATGGCCCAACGGGACGGAGCCATTGCCCAGGCCCAATACATCGCCCAGCAGCAACAACAGCAACGGCTTACAAATTTCGACCTGATCCGGCTGACACAAAGTGGCGTCAGCGATGAGGTGATCGTGAATATGATTCGTGCCCGTGGAGGGCAATTTGATCTGACGACCGATTCCATTATCGCATTGAAATCGAACGGCGTCAGCGACCGGGTGATTGTTGCAGCCCAATCCGCCCCCGTAATAGTTCCAGCGGGCGCCGCCATGACCGCCCCCGCTGCTCCGGCGCCGGGTGTGGTCGTCGTTCCCCCTCCTCCACCAGCCGTCATTGTTGAGCCGGGGCCCCCGGCCTACTGGGGGTGGGGATATCACCGCCATTACGGGCACGGCCCTTATCGGCACCGGCCCGGAAGCCGTGTCGATCTCTTCTTCGGCTTTTAGAATCCGTTGCTTTCGCCCCCTTGCTCCTTCTTATTTTCCGCTGGGCGTTCTCCAGGCACGGCCTTCTTTCTTCAGCAGATCGGCCGCTGCTTTTGGTCCCCAGCTGCCCGCCGGGTACAGAATCGGCTGATGATCCGGTTCGGCCCAGCGTTTCAGCACGGGATCGACAAACTCCCAGGCTGCTTCGAGTTCATCGCTACGGGTGAAGAGTGTGGAATCGCCACGAATCACGTCCAGGAGCAGGCGTTCATAGGCTTCGGGAAGATTGAGTTGAAATGTTTTCTGAAAGTCGAAATCCATATCGACCGGTTGCAGCTGGTACTGCATTCCCGGATGTTTGGCGGAGAAGTGCAGGGCAATCGATTCCCGGGGTTGAATGCGGAAGATCAATGAATTGGGACGGCTCTCCACCATTTCGCAGATGTTTCCTTCGCACTCAACGGTATGAAACAGGTTCATCGGCGGGAGCTTGAATTGAATGGCGATTTCGCTGACCCGGACTGGAAGCCGTTTTCCAGTCCGCAGGTAGAATGGAACGCCTGCCCATCGCCAATTGTCGATCCGGCATTCCATCGCCACGAATGTTTCGGTGCGGGAATCGGGGGCAATCCGGTCTTCGTCCACGTAGGCTTTGACTTTTTCCCCATTGATGGAAGCTGCGGCATACTGACCAGCAACGGCCCAGCTGTCCACGCCATCATCATTGCCGGCATGAAGCGTATTGAGCACTTTCAGTTTTTCATCTCGCAACCGTTCCGCGTCAAAGAGGGCGGGAGGTTCCATGGCGACCAGGCAGAGGAGTTGCAGCACGTGATTCTGGAGAACGTCGCGGAGCGCGCCCGATTCATCGTAGTAGCCTCCCCGGCCCCCTTCGATCCCCTGTGATTCCGCCACGGTGATCTGCACGTGGTCCACATGATTGCGGTTGAACAACGGTTCGAAAATGGAATTTCCAAACCGGAACAGGAGGATGTTCTGGACCGTTTCTTTGCCGAGATAATGGTCGATGCGATAGATCTGGTCTTCCTGCAGATAAGTCGACAGGTCGCTCGCCAGTTTCCGGGCCGATTCCAGGTCATGGCCAAAGGGCTTTTCCACGACAACCCGCAATTGCTGGGCATTTCGCGGGGCCATTCCCGCTTCAGCCAGTCCCTTGACGGAGGGAAGAAACAACTCGGGAGCCAGTGCCAGATAGACGATCCGTTCTCCGGGGAGACCAAGCTCCGCTTCAACCTGTTCAATCTTCCCTTTGAGTTCGACAAAGTCACTGGTTTCGCTGAGATCCGCCTGGATGTAGCGGAGCCGTCGGGCAAAGGCGTCCCAGTGCTGCTGGATTTCCTCAGGGGAGGCAAATTCCGCGAGAACTTCGCGGAGCTCGTTACGGAAGTCGTCGTCCGTTTTTCCGCGGCGGGCCACTCCCAGAATGGGGGTATTCTCGGGGAGATATCCATTTCGGCACAGGGAGAACAGGGCTGGAATCAGCTTGCGGCTGGTGAGATCGCCCGAAGCTCCAAAAATCACCAGTGTCGGATTGTTCATGGCGACACTGCGTCCTGGATTTCCCAATACTTGCATCTCTACCGTCCTTCCCGGAAACGATCGAACGACCGGCAGGGCGTGGAGTCCCGTTGCTTTTCGTTCGCAGAATTCATGATGATTTTCAAACGTCCCGATGAACGTCTTCTCTGATGGAAACAAACCCGCGGGGCCCTCGTCTGGAATCTGAGCCCCGGTTCGGAGTATCTTGTCTATTCATCGTCGACTTGTCAGCCCATTGGCGGCAAGAGTCCCATGGAATTTTCAATCGCGTGCCGTCCATGAACCCGAAATGCCGGAAATCTTTTCGTTACCTGCAGCGAATGCTGGTGGTTCTTCTGCTGGCTGGATGCGGACAAAAAACGTATGAAGAGCGTTTGCAGCAAAGCCGGATGTTCTACGACTATCTGCAAACGGTGGAAGATGCCTTGGCGGAGGCAGCGTGGAATCGGACCGACCTGGGGATGTCGATGCGTGTTCCAAAGCCATTTTCCATGCCAATGCCGGGTCCGCAGAAATATAAAGACAAAGAAGGAGAACTGGTGACCGGTCCCGATCCCCGGGAGAAAAACTCTCTGGGAACGCCCTTGCCCGGCTTGATGGAAGCCTGGGAAGCAGCCATCGATTCCCCGGATGGTCAGCCAAATGCCTGGATTTATCTGCTCAGTAACCAGGACCGCTTTCGTGAAGCGGATGAAGGGGGGCCAAAACCCGATGATTTTTTGACCGATCTGGAAAACGAGCTGATGCGGGCCTTTCAGGTCACCATCCCCGAGGGAGAGACGAGCCGGGTCGGGGATAATGTCCGGTATCGCCAGTGGATTCCCGCCGAGAATTCCGATCGCGCCCAATACACGACTCCCAAGGATTACACGGTGATCCGGTTCATGCCGGATCCCGAGTACAATTCCGCCGACGTGCAGGCAACCGTGTATGAACGCAAGGTGGGCAAAGTTCAGACGGCTCTTGTTTTTTTAACACGCAAATCGACCAGTGCGGCTTTTCGTCATCGGGTGGGCATCGCCCTGGAAACCTTTGAAGTGGCTGAAGTCGTTCCCGCCCGAAAACATGCTCCCATGGCAGGAGCAGCGGGGCAGGGCCAGACTCCTTCCTCCGGCGGAAATCCCCCTCAATCTGGAGCAAATCCCGGGTTTTGAAAGCCCGGTAGACTGGATTGAACGAGGATGATTCCTCCCGTTGCTTCGGTCATCAGCGAGCCTGGTCTTGGGACATGATGGGGCACGAAGCGGATCGGTCCGTTTCCTCAAGTTCTGGTCACCCATCGTTTATTCACAGCAATTCTTCGATTCAGAAAACGGCAATAAAACCATGGAAGCAGGTATCGTCGGTCTCCCGAATGTGGGCAAAAGCACTTTGTTCAATGCACTCACCTCTTCGAAGGCAGCCCAGAGTGCGAACTATCCCTTCTGTACGATTGATCCCAATGAAGGGGTGGTCAGTGTTCCGGACGGTCGCCTGGATGTGATTGCTGGATTTTTTCATCCGCAGAAAATCATTCCCGCCGCTCTCAAGTTGGTGGATATCGCGGGAATTGTGAAAGGGGCCAGCGAAGGGGAAGGGCTGGGGAATAAATTTCTCAGCCATATTCGCGAAGTTGATGCCATCATGCAGGTCGTTCGCTGTTTTGATGATCCGGACGTGACTCATGTCTCCGGCACGGTGAATCCGCTGACCGACATCGAAATCATCGAAACTGAATTGATGCTGGCGGATATGCAGACGCTGGAAAATATGAAAGGGAAAGCCGAACGCGCCGCACGGACCGGAGACAAGGAGGCCAAGGAACGAGTCGCGGTCATTCAGAAATGCCTCGTGGAACTGGATCAGGCCAAACCGTTACGGACGCTGGAATGGGATCCGGGCGAGCGGAAAGTTCTTCAGAGTTTCGGACTGATGACCGCCAAACCGATCCTCTACATTGCGAATGTGGATGAATCCGATTTGGAAGGGAACGGGCCGCTCGTTCAGCAGGTGCGCGAATACGCACGCACCAGCGGGGCCGACGTGGTGCCCATCTGCGCGAAACTGGAAGCCGAAATCGCGGAGTTGGATGAAGCAGACCGCAAGGAAATGCTGGAATCGGTGGGGCTTTCGGAAGCCTCGCTGGGAGTGCTGGCCCGGGCGATTTATCACACGCTGGGGCTGCAAAGCTATTTTACCGCTGGTCCCAAAGAAGTTCGTGCCTGGACCGTTCCCATTGGAGCGACCGCCCCGCAGGCGGCCGGAGTGATTCATTCCGATTTCGAACGCGGTTTTATCCGGGCGGAAGTTTATTCCGTCGCGGACTTGGAGACCTATCAGACGGAAGCAGCCATTCGCCAGGCGGGAAAACTGCGGGTGGAAGGAAAAGCTTATGTGATGAAAGATGGTGATGTCTGCCATTTTCTATTCAACGTGTAATCGGGAACACGCGCATTCTCCCAACCGTGTTTTCCGGGATTTCTCGGCCTCCTTTGCAAGATAAACGCTTCAGATTCTCTCTGCCCGCAAAGATTTTGTGCAGGATGAATGACTTTGGTTGCGACCGGACCAAACCGGCCGGCGCTGTTGGATCGGCATTTTAATGCTTTTTACTCCCCGCAGGTCATGCACCGCATGATGATGGACGATGATTCGCGTGACCTCAAGACCACCCTTCAAGTTCGTCAGGTATCCTTTCTTGGGAAAAATTCCTCAAATTCCATTCATGCCAATCCGCACCGACAATTCTCCCGAATTTCCCATCAACAATTCCAATGCACGCACAAAGCCTGGCAACTCTTGCAGGGTGGCTTGACGGAAGTGGTCTGCATCCGGACACTGAAAGAGACGCTGATCTTCTTTCGGCGGCTGCGTTTCACCATTCTTATCGTCACCTGATATCCATTGTTCCTGGCATTTCCTCTTCCATCTATTTTCTGATTGAACCGAATGCCGACAGATTTTTCGTCCGGCTCCGCCTGGAAAGATTTTCCTGGATCCCTTTTTCCGGGAAATCGGGAAGTGAACTGGAGAACCCGGTTTTGCCGAGTCCCGATTGCAACCCATTCCGTCTTCACTGCGATATTGCGAGGTAACATCAATGGCGGGAAATGATTGGTTATTTCAGTTCGTGCAGGATGGCACCATCAGCGAGGACCAGTTGGAAGAGGCCATTGGCATGGCACGAAAGCTGGGGATCCTGCCTGAAGACGCCCTGGTGCGAAACGGATATGTCGATGCTGCGGTCGTGGCGGCCGCCAAGGCCCGGGCGTTTGGAGTTGGATTTGCCGACCTCGACAATATCGAGATTCCGCACACCCTGATCGAGATGGTTCCAGAATCAGTCGCTCGGGAAAACACCTGTATTCCGGTGGAATTTCAAGGGGAACGCCTTGTGGTGGCGGTCCCGGATGCGATGAATATCGAGGTCATGGACAAATTACGGTTCATTTTGAATCGCGATGTGGAACTGACCACCGCGTCCCGGGAATCCATTCTGGCTGCCATTAACCGCCATTATGGCCAGTCGGATACGGAATCAGTCGACTCCATGATCATGGAATTCACGGAAACGGCGATCGATTTCACTGAGACAGAAATGAAGGATGCAGCCAGCGCTTCAAAAGATGAAGAAGGCTCTCCCATCGTGAAACTGGTCAATCTGATTTTCAATGAAGCCGTGAACATGCGGGCCAGCGACATCCACATCGAACCGTTCGAAGACCGGATTCGAATCCGATATCGGATCGACGGGAAACTTGTCGAGCGGGACAGCCCCCCCCGCCGTCTGCTGGCAGCGCTCACGTCCCGCATCAAAGTGATGGGACGGATGGACATTTCGGAAAAACGCCGTCCCCAGGACGGCCGGATCAAGACCCGCGCGGGAGGAAAAGAGATCGATCTCCGCGTCAGCCTGCTCCCCACAAATCATGGGCAAGCTCTGGTGCTGCGAATTCTGGACCGTGACAACATTAAAGTGGGGATTAGTAATCTTGGTTTCAGCGAGGAAAACTATCGCCGATTCCACAGTATTATTCGCCGTCCCAACGGTATCTTTCTGGTGACAGGTCCCACGGGAAGCGGCAAAACGACGACGCTGTATAGTGCTCTTGGTGAACTGAACCGCCCAGACCGCAAAATCATCACAGCTGAGGATCCGGTGGAATATTACCTTCCCGGCATCAATCAGGTGGAGGTAAAGCATTCCATTGGCCTGGACTTCGCCCGCATCATCCGTGCCATGCTGCGACAGGCCCCCAACGTCATTCTCGTGGGAGAAATTCGTGATACGGAGACAGGGGAAATGGCAATTCAGGCTTCTTTAACTGGACACTTGGTTTTCAGTACACTTCATACGAACGATGCGCCCGGAGCTATTACACGTCTGATAGATATGGGTGTACAGCCTTTTCTTGTCGCTTCAAGCCTCATGGCCGTTATGGCCCAGCGGCTCCTGCGGACCATTTGTCCCAAATGCGGGGAGTCGTACCAGCCCGATCAAGCCGAATTGAGCCTCTTCGAACTGACTCCCGACCAACTTGCTTCCGCCAAGTTCCGCCGGGGGAAAGGATGCAAAAACTGCCAGCAGACCGGGTATCGGGGCCGCAAGGCTGTCTTCGAATTGATGATGCTCAACGCCAGCATTCGAGAAATGGCCTTCCGCAGCGAACCGGCCCAGAACATTCGCCGTCAGGCCAAACTCTACGGAATGAAAACATTGGTGGAAGATGCTTTGGATAAAGCACTTGAGGGAATTTCGACCATCACGGAAGCTTATAAGCTTCAAGGGGGAGGACACTGAGCCTCCGAAAGAACTCGACCTGCACTCATGTTCACATGAAAGGTTGATTTCCGGAGAGAATGGTTCTTGCAACCCAATGGGAAAATAGTCCCTTCCGATTGAAAAGGCCTGCCCCAGGGGATTCTGTGGCAAAGTGGTTCTTATCTCAATACAACAGAAAATCGACGTCATTCGCCAGAGAGTTCCTGAATGCGGCAATCGATGAAAACGAAGCGACAGAAACCGGCTGGTGAACTCGAAAAGCCGTTTGTATGTGGACGTTCCGCAAACAAACCGCGGAAACAGTCCCGAAAGGAAATTTTGATCGGAACCCGGGGCCAGAGTCGATTTCCGGGCGTCGATCACCAATAATCCCTGTGAGGAGACTGTCTGTCTCCTGTTCAAAGTGGTTTCACCACATTGTCGTGACGGATTCCCCAGCATTATCGGCACGCTCGTGAATCTGTTTGTGGCATGTTCCTCAACCTGTTCAAGTCAGTTTTAAAGTTTCGGTCGCACGTTCCGGGAGTCTGTTCAGACGGTTTCGTTAAAGGATCTCAATGGCTTCGATACAGATTGATAAGCTGCTGGAAACAGTGGTCCGGGAAAAGGTGAGCGACCTTCACATTACCACCGGCCAGCCCCCGGTGGTGCGTCTCGGGGGCCGGATGCAGCGGCTGGATACCAAGTCTCTGGAGCCGGAAGACACCAGCGCGCTGATGAAAAGTATTACTCCGGAACGGAATCAGCAGGAGTTGCAGGAAAAAGGGGGAACCGACTTTGGATTTGCATTTGGGGATAAAGCCCGGTTCCGCGTGGCTGTGTTCAAGCAGAGAGGACAGATTGGCATGGTTCTCCGCCGTGTCCCCAATGAATTTCTAACGTTCGAACAACTCGGGCTTCCACCGATCATCAGCGAATTGATCGTCCGGCCCCGCGGCCTGTTTCTGGTGACGGGACCGACCGGTTCCGGAAAGACCACCTCGCTGGCCAGTATGATCAACTATATCAACGAGCACGAACAACATCACATCATTACGCTCGAAGACCCCATCGAATATTATCACCAGCACAAAAAGTCGACGATCAATCAGCGGGAAGTGGGGGTGGACGTTCCCAGCTTCCCGGAAGCCCTGCGGCGGGCATTGCGAATGGATCCGGACATCATTCTCGTGGGAGAAATGCGGGACCTGGAAACGATCAGTTCCGCCATTACCGCAGCGGAAACCGGTCACGTTGTGTTCGGAACGCTGCACACCACCGGTGCCCAGGGCACGGTAGACCGAATTATCGACGTGTTCCCCACCAACCAGCAGGAGCAGGTCCGAACCCAGTTGTCGAACGCCATTATCGGCATTCTCTCCCAGGCGTTATTACCACGAATTCCCAAGGGACTGGTGGCTGCCTACGAAATGCTCGTTGTGACTCCCGCCATCGCCAACCTGATCCGTGAAGCCAAAACGTTCCGTATTAACTCCGCCATTCAGACCGGACGAAAATACGGAATGCAGCTCCTGGACGACGCCCTGTTTGATTTGTGGCGGAAAGGGCTCTGCGAAGAGAAATCCGTCGTCGTGAAGTCGAATAACCCGGGAGAATTGAGAGCCCGCATCGCCAACGCCAAGAAAGGGATTCTTGACGAAGAAGAGGACGAAGAAGACGACGAGGAATAAGAGCAAGCTGTTCCTCGGTTCTTCCAATGTTGTTTATTAATGTTGTTTATTGTTGTTTTGACTTCCATTTTCGAATTTCCGCTTCCAGTCACAGCAAATTCAATTTCATCAGCAAGCACTGGAGCCTGAGTTCCTTGTGGATCGGATGAATCAGGTCATCTGGTTCCGGTCATTCACTTCCGTTCGTTCACCGGCAAATTTATCCCTTGCGTTCGCATTCAATTCAGGACACTCGTTCATGGCCCAGCGGAAACTCGGACAAATTCTGGTTGATCTGGGCTACCTGACTGAAGATCAGCTCTGGGACGTGCTTGAAGAACAGAAGCAAAGTCCCGGTGAAGTGATCGGGCAGGTGGCCAAACGGATGGGGCTCGTGACCGAAGCCCAGATCACCGAAGCGCTGGCGGACCAGTTCGGAATGCCGGTCATCAACCTGGAAGAAACCAACATTCTTCCCAAGGTTCTGGAACTTGTTCCGGAAACCATGGCCAGTGTCTACAAAATCATGCCGGTCTCGCTAAAGGACAATGTCCTCACCGTGGCCATGGCCGATCCCCAGAACCTGGCCGCCCTGGATGACCTGCGAAACTTTCTCGGATATGACGTTCGCGGGGCGGTCTCTTCACTGGCTGAGGTCGAAGAAGCCATTTCCCGGCATTATGCCTCGCGCAGCGAAGACGACATGGAAGGCCTGATGGGCGAACTGGAAGCCCTCGAGGGAACCAAGTCGCTGATGGAATCCACCGGCCCGATCGAAATCGGCGGGGATGAGGAAATCGCCAGTTCGCACCCCATCCGCAAATTGCTCAACATGGTCATTCTGCTGGCCATCAAAGACCAGGCCAGCGACATCCACTTCGAACCGTTTGAAGATGAATTCAAAATCCGGGTCCGGGCTGACGGCGTGCTGTACGAAATGGTCCCCCCGCCCCGTCACCTTGCCGCAGCTATTGTCAGCCGTGTGAAAGTGATGGCGAATCTGGACATCGCGGAACGTCGCCTTCCCCAGGACGGCCGGATCGAACTCAATGTCGGCGGAAATTCCGTCGACCTGCGAGTCAGCGTGCTCCCCACGATGTTTGGCGAAGCTGTCGTCATGCGGGTGCTGGACCGGACCGTCGTCCAACTCAGCCTCGACAAAATCGGAATGGATCCGCATACGCTCTCCCGCTTCCGCCAGATGATCGAACGTCCCAACGGAATTGTGCTGGTGACCGGTCCAACCGGGTCGGGAAAAACAACAACGCTCTACTCAGCTCTGAACGAATTGAATCGAATCGAAGACAAGCTGATCACCACCGAAGATCCCATCGAGTACGATATCGACGGGCTGATTCAAGTCCCGATCAATTCGGAAATCGACGTCACATTTGCAAAAGCGCTGCGGGCCATTCTGCGGCACGATCCGGATAAGATCCTGGTCGGGGAAATTCGAGACTTCGAAACTGCGGAAATCGCGGTGCAAAGTTCACTGACCGGCCACCTCGTGTTCTCGACCCTGCACACCAATGATGCCCCCTCTGCTGTCACCCGGTTGCGGGACATGGGAATCCCCCCTTTCCTGATCACCGCCACCATCGAAGCTGTGCTCGCCCAGCGACTCGTCCGCCGCATCTGCGTCGAATGCCGGACCGAATTCGAGCCCAGCGATGAACTCCTGATGGAACTGCAACTTCCCATCGAGCAGGCCCGGCGCTATAAATTCTATTACGGCAAGGGATGCCAGCGTTGTAACAATTCGGGCTATAAAGGACGGACCGGAATTTATGAACTGCTGGAAGTCAACGACGATATCCGCGACATGATCTCGTCGGACGCATCCGTGGATGAAATGCGAAACCTCGCCCGCAGCCAGGGAATGACCACCCTCCGCGAAGCCGGCTTGAAACTCATTTTTGACGGCGTCACCACCATCGACGAAATCGTCCGCGAAACCGTGATGGAAGATTTAGAATAGCGGACAAGCGGGCCGGAGGACAGGAATCATTTGAAATGAATGTGGCTCTGCGACTTTGTGACCTCGAATGCGATTTACCCAATTCCTTACTAGAGCGGAGTGGCAAATAGCATATTACGCGGATCCTGGTGAAATACATGGAATTCCAGGCCGAACGTAATAGAACAAAGGCCAAACTGGTCTAGAACATCGTCCAGACCGAATTTTGGGGTTGAAAAGCCAGAACGAGAGCAGCCAATGAGCCGCGAAACAGTTCGGGCAACCTCCAGATTGAGGCTGGACACAACATGAAAACATACCGCCGAAGTTCGTCGGACGTGCTTCGGCCCGAAAAACTCTCTGGAAAGAAGGGTCCCCTGCACGGGAAGTGAAAATTCTTCCCGGCAGACCGGCCTCTGACCTCCAATCCCTTTTCCCTGGACTATCGCCATGCCGGTCTTTCAATACGAAGCAATGGACAACACGGGCCTTGAGATCAAGGAAACGATCGAGGCCCCGTCCGAAGCGGAAGCCCAGCAGGCGATTCGCGAAAAGGGCTTTTTCGTGACCAAAATCACGGAAAAAACCGCCCGTAAAAAGAAAGAAACCAAGGCCAAAGACCCCAAAGCCGCTGCCGGTTCCAAGAAAAAACAGACCTTCACCATCGGCGGTGTCAGCGCGAAAAAGTTGACCGCATTCACGCGCCAGCTCTCCACCCTTCAAGACGCTGGACTGCCAATCCTCCGCAGCCTCCGCATCCTCGAAGGACAAGCCAAACCGGGAGCCCTCAAAAATGCTCTCATGGGAGTCATCGAAGACGTCGAATCGGGAAATACGCTCTCCGAAGCCATGGCCAAACAACCCAAAGCCTTCGACAACCTGTACGTCAACATGGTGAAAGCCGGAGAAGCGGGCGGTGCCCTGGAAATCATCCTTCAGCGTCTCGCCGAATTCAAAGAACGGGCCCAGAGCTTAAAACGAAAAGTCCAGGGGGCCATGATTTATCCGTGTGCGGTGATCACCGTCGCCACATTAATCGTCGGCTTTATTATGTATTATATTATTCCGAAGTTTAAAGCGATCTTCATCGGCTTCGGAGTGGAACTCCCCGGAATGACCGTCATGCTCATCAATATGAGCGATGCCGTCGTCAGCTATTGGTTCCTCATCCCGGTCATTCCATTATCGCTGTATATCATGGCGAAAATTATCAAGAAGAATAAAACCGGAGCTTACATCATCGATCGGGTGGCACTCAAAATACCCATCCTCGGACAGATTATTTCGAAATCGACCGTGGCCCGAACCTGCCGGACGCTGGGAACACTTATTGCTTCCGGCGTGCCGATTCTTGAAGCCCTGTCAATCGCCCGGGATACCGCTGGGAACGAAGTTTTTCGAAAAGCCTTCGACCATATCCACTCCTCCATTCGCGAAGGGGAATCCATGGCCGTCCCCCTCCGCGAAACCCGCATCGTCGACGACCTCGTCGTCAACATGGTGGACGTGGGAGAAGAAACCGGTGCCCTCGATAACATGCTGTATAAAGTCGCCGATGTCTATGACGAAGAAGTCGGCGTCCTCGTGGAAGGTCTGATTAACATGCTCGAACCGCTCATGGTGGTGGTCCTCGGTCTCATCGTCGGCTTCATCGTGATCGCCCTGTTTATGCCCCTGGTGAAACTCCTCAACGATTTGTCATGAAAAACGTGACGGAAAGAAGAAAGAAAGCCATTTTCAGTAAGTCCAGTCAAAAATGGCTCCCCACAACCATCGGTTCGTAGCCGGCGCTCGCGAACCTGGCCTTCAATAAATCCAAGCAGACGGCAAAATCGCCCTGTACTGCAAAACATTGTGAAATTTCGCCGCCCGCGAAATTTCGTGCCGAGTGAAGAATTGCGAATGGTTTTAATTGCAGCCGGAACAAACCAACTCCCCCGGGTTAATGAAAGACCCGGATCCAAAATTCCTTTCGATAACAACGACCGTACAAATCAGCAGCAATGTGGCACCGAAAGTGCATGATGAACATTCAACTCCAACTGATTATCAAAAAACAACATGGAGCGAATCAGCGAACTGCGGGACAATGCACAGCCGCATCATTTTGCAGCACATGAAGATCTGATCCCTGACCGCGAATTTCTGTCCCCTAACCCCCATTTCGCCATGCAGCGTTCACCCCGACACCACGTCCACCCCCGGCCCGCTCGACGGACAGGATTCACGATGATCGAACTGATGATCGTCATCATCATCATCGCCATCCTCGCTGCCCTGATCTTGCCCGCGATCAACAACGTCCGAAGAACCGCCCGCGTGGCCCAGGTCACAACAGAAATCAAAAACCTGGAAAAAGCAATTGCCGATTTCAAATTGAAGTATGGAGTGGAGCCTCCGAGTTCATTTGTGCTTTATGAAACATCCTCGAATTGGTCAAGCAGTTCTGATGCTTTAACTCGAAATTCGATCAATTTTATTCAACAGGCATGGCCTGACTTTTCGTTCAACTATGGAGCGTATGACTTTAATAATAATGGCAGTGCTATGGACATTTTAATCTTGAGAGGGCACGAATGCCTCGTTTTTTTTCTGGGAGGTCCAGGGATGTTGGATTCAACTTCCCCTGCTCCGCTTGGATTTTCAACGAATCCGACAACTCCCTTTGCTTCTGGGGGAACGCGCATCGGCCCCTTCTTTGAATTTGACATTGCCAGAATTCGTGACACCGATAGCCCAGCCAATGGGATTCCGGAATATCTTGACCCATTGCCCGGGCAAACTGCTCCCTATCTTTATCTGAGTTCATATGGGGGACGGGGCTATCAACCTTTCGGATTTGATGGCACGCAAGGGACTATTGACGATGAAGTTCCTTCCTCGAGTGGGATGCTGTCAGCTTACATTCAGTCGTTCACGGGCCCAACCGGTAGTAAACGGCCAGTTTATTGGAACAATAAATCATTCCAGCTGATATCTCCCGGATATGATACCGCATATGGAACAGGAGGATGTTATCGCGAAAACGTTTTTTATGATAACACAAATGGCACTACGCAACGTTCAGCACCAGAAGAAAACGACAACATCACCAACTTCTCGGGTGGAATGATGGTGCCGCGATGATAAGATTACAACTCTACCTGCCAGCAAAGCCACCTCTCGCACGAACCGCATTTACGCTGGTTGAACTCTTGGTGGTCATTGCGATTATTGGGATCCTGGTCACATTGACCGTCACGGCTATTGCGCCTTCCTTGGAGAATTCGAAAGTGACCGCAACACGGGCACTGATCGCTCAAATCGATGGCCAGTTACAGAGGCGTCTTGCGGCCTTTAATGCAATGGACCAGGAGCTTGAAAAAACTGCGAATTATCTTTTTCATAGTTCTCTGAACAGTTCGAACAGAGCGACCATGACTCAAGCGATTGCTGAAGTCGCCGTTCGCAAAAATCGTTATCTCCAGGAGTTCCCCCAGAGGCTGCTTGATTTGTATGGAATGGATTTCCAATCTGGCACAATGGAGGGAGTATCGCCTGTCCAAGTGACCCGGGATTCCCCCCTGGTGGCGACACTGAATGAAATTAATCCGCCACCAACGAGCATCAGCAGTTCTGAACTGCTGTATCTATTATTGACAAAGGGGCGAACGCTAGGCAATGAAAGCTATGAAACTGATCAAATCAATACGAAATATCTTGTCGATTCCGACAAGGATGGCCTTATGGAAATTGTTGATGCCTGGGGAAATGAACTCCGGTTCTACAATGCCCCGACAGCGTTGTTTCGTCCGGCCGATCCATCAAGCACGCTTTCCCCCGTCGACTTGACGAAAGGGGCTCGAGTGTTGTTTCACACGATTCCGGGAGACGATAAATCACCCTCACCGAGTTCAGCGGAACTTTATGTCGATCCCTTTGACAAGACCGGAAAACTTCAAACGTTAAGTTTCAACTGGTCTCTGAATGGAACGGCAATGCCTCCGGTCTCGGCAGAGAATTATTATTATCCAAGTACTTTCTTTTCTTTTCTGATTGTCTCGGCGGGCCCCGATGGAGATCTAGGACTTCACGAACCAGATGAAACTGGATTTGCAAGACTTGCTCAACCGGTAAGTCTTGACCAGATTAACGATAATCTTTCCAATCATCAGCGTAAATAAAACTTATGTTTGTTTCGAACCACAATTCGGCACAATATCGGCGCGCATTCACGCTCATTGAACTGCTCGTTGTTCTGTCGATCATGGTGATTCTCGCAACCCTTTCGATCTCCGGATTTCGAAATGCGATGGATTCGGACCGCGTTGGAGAGGCTGCATCCACCCTTCGAGCAACATTAGAAGGAGCTCGAGCCCGGGCAATCAAAGCTGGCGAGGCGCGTGGCGTTCGGCTTTTTCTTGATCCTGCCGATGGCCATGTTGTGACAAGTATCGCCTATGTCGGCGCCCCTCAAACGATTACTGGATTTCTTCGAGTGGAGTATGACAATCGAGATCCATCCTCCGTTTCAGCTATTGAGCAGGCCAGATCATTGGGAAAGTGGCGAGTGTTTGATGCGAGTGAGCAAGTCGATAATTTTAACATGGTGAACTGGCGCGACCTTTTTAACAGGGGCTTGTTGAGGCCGGGATGTGATATCGAAATTCGCTCCAATGGTGCCACCGCAGAAAAGTTCAAGCTGATGTATCGTTCGGTGGGTACAGGAATTGGGAACGATGACGCATGGGTTCTGGATCAGGTCTACCCTTACTCTAAGGACGACAGCGGCCCTCCTCCCGGAAAGATTCCCACCAATAGCGATCTTAATGAGCCTGGTGCCGGCTTTGGGTTGTCTTCCGCAATCGCGTCGCAGCCCATTCCGTATACGCTCTCTTTGCTTCCGGCCGTTCTTGAAGGGAGTTCGCCGATTGATCTTCCCGCTAATACCTGTATTGACCTGGATGGGAGCCGGGTCCCAACGTATTGGCGACCTGCCAATCCCCGGCAAACGTCTTCTCCTTATGCTCCGCTGGCTCCCAATCGGGCTTATGGACCGGTGATGGACCTGGGAACCGCCGGTCTCGAAATTCGTCCGATGGATATTATGTTTACATCCAAGGGAACCGCTGATCGCACTTTGCTGGCGGAAGGATTTCTCATTTTCCGTCTGGCAAGAATAGGAGATATTCGGAACGCTCGGGCAAACTTGTCCGCTTATCTTCCTAATACAACAGCGGACACGCCAGTTGTTGTGAAGGATCCGGAATATCCAGCAAAATTGGTCACGCTTGTCACACAAACAGGAGTGTTGCATATCTCAAATGTTTATGGAGAAGGCGATAACAATTCAACATCTCCACCCACCTTGAATGATGAAATTATCACTGCGGCCAATAATCCCTTCATGGCAGCTATCCTCGGGCGGGAGGCGAAGCAATGAGGGATCGAGGTTCTCCGCCATTCAGTTCAATGCTCCCCAGCAGGGTTCGGCCCGGGGCAACGTTAATTGAAGTGTTGATGTCCTTGCTTATTATGAGCATTGGGATCGGGATGGTCTTCGGGCTGTTTCCCTTGGCAATCCTGAGCTCGATTCGCGCTACTCAACTAACGAATTCCGTGATTTTGCAGGACAATGTTCGTCAGTTGGTTCATACCATTCCGCAATTGCTGGAACCACCGTTTGGAGATCCTTGGGATTCGACACTCACATGGAAAGGTCAGTGGCAACCGCGAACGCATTACAAGCCGGGTGACATCGTAATGCCGAGACTCGAGCCCGGGGAATTGGCGCCGAGTCCTTATTTCGCATTACAGTGCACAACAGAAGGGGACTCAGCATCAGTTGTCAGCGACGAACCAGCGTGGAATGCGGGCACGAATGGCCCATATACAGAAAGCTCGGGCCTCCAATGGCAAGCTCTTGATTTTCCTAATTATGTGGTCGATCCGATTGGCTACTATAGAACGCTGATTGCCAACCCCATGAACAGTGTTTTTGGAAATCGCGACCTGGCGGGAGACACAAGTTCAATTCTGGGAAGAGTTCCGCGACGAGCCCACGTTCCTGCTGCCAGTCAGATTACATCTGAAATCTTGTTTTCATCGCCCGACAGCTGGAACGTTATTTTTCAAAGTGTTCCCACATCGGTATCCGGCAATACCCTGATTTTTCCCGGCGATACCGATTTGGCTGGAATTATACAGTCAAATCCCCTTTTGACTGCGGTAATGACCCGGGTGATTTTAACAACTCCGGATGGAGACCAGACAATCATCCGAACGCCTGCAGCAGCGACGACCGGCAATACATTGGTCCTGACACAACCTGTGCCGTCAGCTTTCACTGGAAACGTCCGAATCGAATCCTTTTCTCGGAGATATTCTTTTTTTCTGACCGTTCGGAGCAATGGCCGGGAAATCTCCCCTTCTGTTTCGTCGGCAGTTGTATTCAACAGGCAAAGTTCGGCTGATACCGAATATATTTATCCAGCCAACTTCGGTAATCCAACCTTTAATGCAGAACCATCTGTCACAGATTCATCGCTTTTAGCGGATCAAGTGAAGATCTCCTGGAATCCTGGGAGTGATGCCGAACCGAATCTGAAAACAGGAAACTGGATTATGGATGCGAGAAGTCTCCTTTTTTATCGCATCAAGTCGATTACTAAAGGTTCAGGGGAAGCCAAGCTGACGCTGGATCGCTATGTAGCACAGCCGACATTCAATGCGAATGGTGTCGGATACGCGATGATCATGCCTGGAATTATTATGGTTAATCCCATAAATTATAACGAGTAATACAGCAATGTTATCCTGTCGCTCCGCAGCCTACACGTCGAACTATCTGAGCGGATTCACGCTTGTGGAAATGCTCGTGTCGACTGCGCTGGTCGTTTTGATCATGTCGCTGTTCGCGCAAATTTATAGTTCAGCAATCAGTACGATTACAGAACAGCGGGGGATGGCGAATAATGACCAGAAAGCTCGTGTTCTGACCAAAATCATTCACAATGACTTTAAACAAATTACGTACAAACAGATTTCCGATCCAGATAAGGGAAACGTCGCTGGACTTGTGCCGCTCACTCCGGATGACAGCAACACGGACTCCATTGATCTCGATTCACAAAGTGGATACTTCTACGTCTCGGAGAACGACCCCTACAATGACGCGGATGACGTCCTGCAGTTCACTGTGGAAGTCCCAGGCACAGATGATCCTTTTGTCGGTCGCGCGCCATTGCTTACATCGGGAATTGTCTCTTCAATTCCTTACCAGCCGTATTACACCGATGCGGGGCCGGCGCTGGGTACGGCTGAATCAAGCGTTGCAGAAATCAGTTATTTTTTAAGAAAAGGGACACTTTATCGCCGTGTCCTGTTGCTTCGCGCCCCCCCCTTTCACAAGCCTGCATATCCGGAGCAGCCCGGAAATGCTACCGAAGATCTGTTTACTGGTCCTGATCGTGAAAACTATACGTTACCTCTCGTCAATACATCAAACAGTTTCTGGCATGATTTTGATTTTGCCGCTACACGAAAGTTTTATGATCAAAGTGACAGCCTGCCTCCCAGTGGACGTACAAGTTATTTGTACTTTCATGGCAAATCTTCATTGTCCAATGATCCTCTTGTTTCGAACACAATTTCCATTGCTTTGCCCTGGAATCGTTTTGGCCACCTGAACGATCAGCGAACAGCAGGAAGCACCGCAAACCATGGGATGCCTCGCGAGTTTATGTTGTCGGATTCGGGCGATCGATATTTTATTGGGCGGCTGACTCATCTGGAAACCTCCAGTGCAGCGATGGACTTTCCGGGAATTGAAACTCTGGCCTCTTACCAGATTTTCAACAGGAGTAATACGACGATCACATATGACCCAGACAATGGAGTCGTGAACGGCCTCACGAATGGTGATCGACTTGGTGAAGACATTCTCCTGACAAATGTCGAATCATTCGATGTTCAGGTGTGGGATCCCAAAAGCGTGGATTTCGTTCAGCTAGGCCTTGGATTGACCTTCGATTCTTCTTCAGGGGCTCCGGGCGTTGCGAATCGAACGAACGCAAATTACGGGCCAAGCACAACTCCCGCCGACAATCATGTTTTTGACACATGGCATCCTAAGGCGGGAGCGGCTCCTCCCTATTTTCCACTGATTACAAATATTTCCGCAATGAAAACATGGGCCGCAAGCACACCGTTTAATGTTGGAGATATCATTCCGGTTCCATCGTTAACCTATCACAAGTTTGTTTACCAGGCCGTCCGGACAACAACAGGCGGTACCAGTGGAGTGACGGGAACATACGCGACACCTGTTGATGGCCCATTATTGCCCGCATTGCTGGGAAATGAATTCACAGATAATCAGATTGTCTGGCGATGCATTGAAAACCGCCGTGGGCTTCAGTCGATCAGGATGGTTATTCGATATGTGGACGTACAAAGCAGAATACCGCGACAAGTGACAATTGTTCACTCTTTTGCTAAGTAGGCAACGATCACGGGACAAATGAAGTTTTATGCGAGAGTAAGGGCGAATTATTTCGCGGGCACTGTGAGTGGATCATGAAGCGGCACATTCCCAACCTGAAAACATCGTCCCGTCAGGGGGGAGCAGTTATTATTGTTGTCATCGCTCTGATGACCACGCTCGTTATTCTTGGATTGTTTACGTTTCAGCGAACATCACAAGAAGTCGCGAATGCTGAATTATTTTCATCGCCCAATGAATCCCGGTCCCCGGACTCAGGCAATCTATTTGACCAATCACTTGAACAACTGATTGTGGGGACTCCAGCAGGAAAAGAAGACAGTGTTCTCTGGGGGGGCATGCATTCCATGCTGGCCCATGAAATTGGGCGAATCGACCAGAATCTCAAGCCGGTTGATACCAGTGTCAAGAGCGGACAAGGGATCGTTATTCGCTACAAAGATGCCAAGAATACGTCGGGAGCCAGTTCTCCGGATGGACTCCCGGACGTGGTTTATGATTCGAGCAACTCAAATTTCGGTGGTTTCGCAGATGTCAGTGATTTTCAGTTCATTTATTCCGATGAACAGCCTAGCCCGTCGACACTTCCACTGAATATTCAAAGTTTTGTCATGAATTTCAGCAGGATGGCCCAGGATAATCGCAATGCGGATGCCTTTAATCAGTCGACTCCCATTCCTTATTATCGACCGGATGTCGGATATACGTATCCGGACATTAATTCCCTTTTTCTTGCTTACGATGAAATCGCTACTGACCCGAACAACTCGAGTGCTGGAAGTCGGCGAGTTCTTGTTCCTTCCTTTTTTCGACCGGTTCTTTTCCCGGAAATGCGATCAGTTGATGGATCAAATAGTTTTATAGATCTTTATACAAATCCGGACTACCGAAAGAAAACTTTTCGTCCCAGTGTAGGACATCGATACTCTAATGGAGACCAGCGTTATCTGACTGCTCCTGCCACAATGGCCCAAAGCGGAGATCGCGGGCGCGTTATCGAGGCATTCCCGTTTCCGATTCGCGATGCAGATGCCCAGATGGGGATCTACAGCACTCCGCATATCAGTACAAACTACACCCTGCTTGATACAGATTTGGATAATGACGGGATCAAGGACTCGATCTGGATGGATCTGGACTTGCCGATGCATACGTTCTCCGACGGCAGTCAATTCGTCCCCTTGGCCAGTTTTAAGGTGATCGATGCGGATGGGTTGGTGAACTTAAATGTCCACGGAAATCTGCAGGGGCTCGCACTAGCGCAGGGGGGACTCGGGCGGTTAGGGGCGTCGCGCACTGTCACCAGCAACCTTCCCATTTCCATTTCTAATCTTGGTATGTCGCGCAGCGAAGTCAATCCGCTCTGGGCGCTATCCGGAGATGTCTCCACCCTGTCATCCAATGAGCAGCAAAATGCCTTAAAAAATACAGCGGATCGTTTTGGGTTCGATCCTTCGTCCTTTACTCCAAACCGGATCACGCTGGCGAATATGGAATTCGCCATGATGCTGCAAGGGTGGAAACCCGGCAGTGGTGAAACGGAAGTTCTGGGACGTTACGGGGACCGCACTCTGTTAATTTCCGGAACATCCCCCCGGGCAGGGGCTCCCACCACGGATGATGATAATGACAATTCAATTCCGGGTGGTTTCGGACAACCCAAAACGGATACTGACAATTTAAATGGGTTGGTCATTCCCGGGTTTGTACATCCCCTCTCTCCGGTCGGCCTGGGGATGCCTGCTTATGGAGCGCTTTCCACGCCATTGAGTTTTCAAAACACTTCTCAAGGAGCGACTCGGGTCCTCAAACAATTAATTACGAATAATCCCGCTGCCTGGCCGCAATATGTCGATTACCAAGCTCTTTCAAGTACCCCTTATCAAGCGGGATTGATGCTGAAGGATACGAATACCGATATTACCGCACTCCTCCAGGATGAAGATGACGAAACCATTCTGGAGCCGGGGAATGCCAATTTTGGTGCCTATGATGAGCCTTATCCCAGCACGGATGCCGCTTTTTTGCAGCTGGGCGATCTCGACCAGTATCGGGCGGGAATTTCGTCGCGGCTGGCGACGCTGGCGTCGGCGAATTTTCAGCACGTGAAGAATGCGGAAGAAATTCGTCGGCAGTTTACCACCGATTCCTGGGATCGGCTGGAATTTAACTTCTCAGCCCCGCTTTTCCGCCGCTGGGAATGGGGAAACTCGAATCAGTTTCCACCTGCATTTACGGTCAGTGGTCAGGCGCAGCCGTTTCGGCAGGAGATCCGTGATTTAATGCGGACCGATTTTCAGCAGGTGAATCATTATGGGGCGACGCGCGTCAGTCCGCGACAGCGTTTGAACCTGAATCAAATTCTCTCGAACGACCTGCTTTCCGGAGGGAGCAAGGGATCTTTTGAAAATGCGAGTCCCCGTTATCGTGACCTGGTGCCACATCCGAGTGGTCTCACCGGGGATAAGACAATTCTTTCCCTACCCATGTATCATGGCGATGGTGGAACGACAGCAGTTGATCCTCGGTTGGCATTCACCAATCTGACCGGAAGTGATACCTATTTGCAGGAATGGTGGGCCCGTTATGACCGCCAGCGCCTGGCCCGGGACATTTATTGTCTGTTATGGGTCTTAGGAAACGGAAATGATGGAACTTCCACGAACAATTTCCTCAATACAAATCCTTATTCTGCCGCGCAGGCCTAGGAAATGGCCCAGTTTGCTGTGAATGTTGTCGATGCGATGGATCGCGACAGCATGATCACGAAATTCGAATATGATGCCAATCTGACCGATGGCTGGGACACGACATCCAGTAACCTTCAGGTTGTTTATGGAATCGAGCACCAGGAACTGTCTTTCAGTGAAGTGCTGTTCATCCGGACGGAACACCAGTCCATGGATGTGATGGCGACGGAATATGATGAATCGGCAACGGATGCCCATTATCATTCCTTTGTTGAACTGCGAAATGCCGCTCCCTGGAGCGTGAATATTGATGATGGCTGCTGGCGAATTCGCCGGTTGAAAGTTGCGGACAAAACCCCGCTTGCCATTGCCACATTTAAAGACACACAAAAGCAGTACATTCCAGCTGGAAATAATTATCTGATTGGTTGCCAGGATGGCTCCAATCGCTATGGGAGTGGAAACGCCCGTCCCAGTGAATTTCGTTTTGATGCGGACAGCGATAATCGTTTCGAATCGATTGTTCCGAATAAATACGAAGCGACCCCGCCGGATGCGGGAACCGCGGAGACGTCACGAATCCCGCTGTGCGATCTGGATTTGACATATTCCTACGCGTCCAGTCTGACGATGGAAGGTCCGTTAACGACGACAAACTCGATTCTGAACGCCACGAACGCGAATTCGGAAACCAACATTCTGCTGGTGCTGGAACGGCGATTGCGTCCGGATCCGAATGGAGGAACTTCAAACGCCATGGACGACACCCAGAATCCCTGGGTGGAAGTGGACCGCGTTGAAGGAACCGTTCGTTCGTTCGATTCCACGGTAGGGAAACTGGATGACTTGAAGAGCCAGGAGCGGAGTGGTCCGTTCGATTCGGGGATCGATTTAACCTACTCCACTTTAACACCGATGGACTATGTGGGGACCAACAGCGGGACACAGGGGCGGCATACCCTTCCTTATTACACTCGCGAAACATCAACGGGAACCGGGCAACAACGCAACAGCCGGGAACCGGCGACTTATAATCTCTGGCAACCGCATTTCGACCGCGAATTTTCATCGGTCATGGAACTCCTGTCGATTCCGCTCTATGGATATTATCCTTCGAATAATTCTGGAACTCTCCTCTGGCAGGGGGCGGTTCATGGGGGAACGGTTCGGAATGTCGCTGAGCCGGGCGGAACGCATGTCATGAGCGGTCACCGGACCGCCATGATTCGAATGCTCTATCCGCAGGCGGTCGGAGATACAAACTATCCGCTTCCGAGTTGGTTCCCCTCGGCACTCACGGGAGATGCCGCTCATTACCAGAACCGCTGGTACCGGCTCCTGGAATTTGTCACGGTGAAGTCGCAGGATGAACTCTCCTCCGACCGAATCACCGCAGTGCAGCGGCGGACGCCAGGTAAGGTGAATTTAAATACCATTCGCCATGAGACAGTCTTCGCCGGGCTGATCGATGATCCTTATCACATCAATCCGATCGCCAATACTCCATTGACAAGGGATGTCCAGGAATCGACGAACCGATTGTGGTATAAAGAACATAAAATTTCTCGAGATGGTCTCGATCCATTTTTGGCTTCGTTCACAGTGAATTTGCCGAATATTACGATTCCCGGTGGGTTCAATGCCCGCCCGTTCCGCCCGCTGAGTTATCTCGAACAGCCGATTGTTTCCGGAACGAATTCATCCAATCTCAGCGTGCAGAATACGATTCTGCGGATGCGAAATACAACCACGGGGCATGGGCTGTATGAAGCCCGCACGAGCGCCGATGTGGGCAATGATGTTGTGGATTACCATACCCGAAATCGAATCCTGGCGAAGATTGCCAATAACTCCACCACCAGAAGCCATGTCTTCTTCGCCTGGGTTGGGCTGGACTTCTTTGAAGCCCACACCAACAACAATGGGAACGTCCAGCTTGGGGCCAAGGCCGACCCCGCTGATCTCCCCAGCTACAGAATGTTTTGCGTTATTGACATGTCACGGCTGGAAGAGGCGTATGATCCTGTCAACGGAACCTTCGACTTTGAGAAATTCATTCTCTATCGCCAACTTTTGCCGTAAAATTTGATGACGAAACTCGTTTTTGGATTAGAATTTGCAACTAGTAGAGAAATCTTCTTCTTCGAGGCAACTTTCAGCAGGGAGAAATGATTCGCATTTCCAAACCCCTTGTATACCAGGGGAATTTCAGGAATGGGCTTTGTTTCTGCTGCGTTTTGAGCGAGGCAAATCGCTGCACTTGAAGCAGCAAGGAAAGAAGGAGGAGCGGCGTTCCGGGGATGTGGTTTGTTTCCGGAAGGTCATTGGGGAAATGGGCGATTTTGGGACAGTCCGTTTGCAAATCCGCAGCGATCTGTCGAGAATAGGAAGAGTGCTCTTTTCTCTGGTCAGTTTCCGGACAACAGGTCTTCCGGGTCACAGATTTCTCGGGTTCTGGGGCAGGCTTGGTGGTCTGCTTGAATTTGTCTGTCTGGAGAGTTGAAGTTCCAGCTGATTCATTTCGGAGTCCGTTCCGGATTTCGTTTTTGTTTACGTGTTCAATTTGTTGTTTTTTGATTTCCGTTTGCGTTTCTGGTGAAGGCAGGCGTGCTGGTGGTGCAGCCAGCTTGTTCCGGCAGGTTTTCAAAATTCGCCCGTGGGCTGTTTGTCTGGGGGAGATTGGTTTTTGAGAGTGCTGTCGATTCAGGCGAAAAGGCCCATCGGTACAGTACGCGAACCGGCCTGAACGTTCGTGAAAGCAGTTCCCTCAGTCCCATCAGCAGTCTGTTCCCTCAACAGTGCGGAGAGAGTCATGCATGTTCGCTTTGCAAAACCCCATGGAAAGCCGCAGCGGAGCGGTTTCACCCTGATTGAACTTCTGGTGGTGATTTCGATCATCGCGGTGCTGGCCAGCCTGATCCTGCCCGGCGTCCAGAACGCCCGGGAATCTGCTCGGCGCATCACGTGCTTGAATAATTTGAAAAACGTTGGTCTTGCTGTGACAGGCTATGCGACAACCAATAACGGAGCTTTTCCTCCTCTTGTTGGCGGGGTGAATTGCTGGAATCTGACGACATCCAATACCGTCGCCTGGTCGCCAGCCCCCTGGACAGTCACACTGCTTCCCTATCTGGAACAGTCTGGCCTATCAGATCGGCTCACGAACAAGGGAGTTGTTCCCAATGCGGCAACAGTTGGACAATATCGAGATGTTAATATCAAGATCTTCACTTGTCCGGATGATCAAAGTTCGGAAGATGCCGGGGCAATGAGTTTTGCTGCAAATGCGGGGTACATTGGTTCTGCTTTTTGGGACAATGCCGCGAGTGATGTTGCTCATCGGATCCAGTATAACGACGGAACCAATACGTGGTATCAATGGTCCAGCACTTATGCTACGACAGGATCGGATGATTGGGGTAAAATGACGATGTCGACCGGAGTTTTCTGGCGACAGGGAACTGACGTTAATACGGGCTTGAACCCGACACCATTGAAAATGACGATTGATCGTGTCCGCGATGGAACAAGCCAGACAGTGATGATTTCGGAAAACCTGAACAATGGCGGCTGGTTGCCACCCACTGTCAGCGACTCCACTCCCACTTATTATGGTCCAGCAACGGGTCATGTTGGCTTCGGAATTCGAGTCACAGCTGCTGCTGGTGTTCCCTCGTATGCTCTGGGAAGCAATTCAACAAATCCGGATATTGGCAGTGATGGTTATTCCATGACAACCGCTGAGCAGGTCAGTCGTATTAACAACAATTTGTTGAATGCAACATCTGGAGCGGCACCTCGCCCAAGTTCGTTGCATCCTCAAATTGTCAATACCATTTTCTGTGATGGCAGCGGACGAGTCTTGTCGCAATCGATCAACGATAGTGTTTATGCCCGGCTGTTGTCATCAAACGGCAATGTTTATGGCCAGAAGATTTTGAGTGGAAATGATTACTGATCGGCGGACAGGATTTGTGAAGAGATAAGAATTGAAAAAGTGAACGCCTTGATGGAAACATCAAGGCGTTCACTTTTGAATGCCGCTTGATGTTATGCAAAGACCCGTAGTTGCCGTAGGTCATGCGCCATATGACGATCTCCCGGCCTGTTTGGGGATTCACGTCGATCATCACCATGCGATGCCTGACCTGCACCCCCTGGCTGGTTCCCGCTCATCCCTCTCATCAGAATTCCTGCTCTGGCTCAGTCTTTCTTCTCTGCGTCCTCAGCGCTCTCCGCGTTTCAAAAATCCTCCTGCTGTGCTTGCTATGCGTTCCCATTTCTGAACTGCGGGCGTGTCGGGTGTGGTCAAGGACGGGACGGGAGATCTTCCTGGCAAAAGGAATATCATTCCAAACAGAGGACTCCACCCCGTTTGACCGTCCGCAGACCCACCGGAAGGGAAGCGCCCCCTGAAAGTGAGTCAGCCCGGAAGTGAAGCCTTCCCTGAAGGTGGGTCAGCGGCCGTTCTGATTCCAGATGAAACCGCATTCCGGCAAAGCGTCTGATTTGCAGCAGACCTCTCCGTCCGGCCTCGACCACACCCTACGAACGATCTGACCTACGTCACTGAAATCATGCCATTTCCCGTCATGCGATGCATGACCTGATAGGCTTTGCCTGGAGGGGCGTCGTCAGTTCGGGGCAGCCTGCAGAAACTGATGGTCCTGTCGCGGAATTATTTTTGTCCTGACAGAATGATCACCGGAAAAGCGAATCCGAGTCCATTGTCGCGATTCGCATTGATCCCGATTCGATTGACTCCGATATCTTCCGCCACCATCTTGCGGAACGCTTCCGCTCCTCCGGGATCCGGGAATGCCCGGGAGAGCAGGTCCTCCACATCAACGGGATACTGGTAAAACTCCTGGCGATGTTGTGAAAGGCCTGAAAAAAGCTCTTCGAATTCGGAAAGCTGAAGGGCATGGGTGTGCGAAGGATCGCGATACAGTTCCAGCCGGTCATACAATTGGGCCTGCTCAGCGGATGTGGTGAAGACGTCGCATACTGTGATTCTCCCTCCGGGGCGACAGACGCGCACCATTTCTGTAAAGACTGCCTGGGGATCGGTGAAATGGTGAAAGGAATATCGCGTCACCACTCTGGAAAACGTGTCGTCCGGAAACGGGAGTGCCTGGGCATCGCCGCGAGTCCAGGTCAAATTTGTCAGTCCCAGAGAATTCTGATGAGCCCGCGCCTGATCGAGCATTTCGGGTGTCAGATCAATTCCGGTCACGTTTCGAGCAACCCGCGCCACTTCACAAGCGACCAGCCCCGGACCGCACGCGACATCGAGGACGTTGTCCTCTTCGGTAATTTCGGCCGTTCGCAGCAGAAGCTGATGAATCTCCCGGTCATCGCGGGCATGCATTTCCCGGAACAGATGAGCCTGACGGGTAAACTGGTCGAGAATTAACTGCCGCTGGGGATCCATGATGCCTCCTGCATTTTCCAGGGTGAAAGGAATGGGAATGAATGTCGGGAGGGCGAAACTCGCAAAAAGGTTCGCGTTCTCTTTGGAAAGGCTGTTTTTCAGAGGCGGTCTTCAACTTCGAACCCCTGTTCGTCTTCCTGTTTGAAGACCGCTCCTCAGTTCAGATTGTCGATAAACCGCAGGAACTGGGTCTCGATCCAGCGGACGTCTTTGCCGAAGACGGACTGGAAATCGGACAGCCGTTGTTCGGGGGAGTCGGTCGATTGCAGCGGGTCCCGGCTGGCGATTCGTTTGAGGTAGTGGACATAATCGGGGCGGCGGGTTTCCGACAGATAAAACGTTAAGGCCCAGGCTTCGCTGTAAAAGTCGATGGGAGCGGCGCGATATAATTCTTCGCCGTTCTGGATGAGATGAAGAATGGTCTGCTGGCGGCGATGGGCTCGATAATCCTGAAACTGTTTGAGTCGACTCACGTTAATACGCTCGCTGGTGTTCCCGCGAACGGTCGATTCCAGCGCTCCGGATTCGAGCATGGTCGCCAGACCTTCCACCACCCAGCGGGGATTTTCTCCAATCCGCTGATGCAGGCCGGAATTGAACGCGAGTTGATGAATCGTTTCATGAACCGCGACGCTACGGGTCGCTTCATCGATTCGAATCTTGTTGGAGGCGCCGGTTGATTGCGATTGATGGCCGTTGGACTGATCATAAAGGGAAACCCGGTTGGACTGCGGATGATAAAATCCGCGCAGATTCGGCGAGGGCCTGACCCCATCCGTGAGACAGGCTTTGTCAAATTCCTCCCGGGTCGGGTAAATTATCACCACCAGTGGAAATGTGGAATCGATCAGTGCCCAGCCCCGCCGTGAGAAGTAGCCATGAAATGACCGTTCGACAGATGCCAGCAGGTCGGCATATTGTTCTGCCTGTCCGGAAGGGGCAGCGATGACAAAGTGGCCCCGCGTTTTGATCTCAAACTTCCGTCCGAATTCGCGGCGCAGTTCCCCACCCAGTGCTGCGGGAGTGAAGCTGCGGAATTCGCTGCCGGCTTTGCGAAATCCGGAGACTTTCGCCAGATCGATCCGTTCATAAGAGCCGTCCCGTTCCGCGAGCCAGCAGACCGAATCATTGTGGGCGATGTTCAGCCCCTGATAAGGAGTTCCCGAAACGGTCAGCTCCACGATTGGCGCAGCGAAACAGATTGCCGGGAACGCTCCTCCCGTCAGTCCGGTGAACCACAGACAAACAGGCAATAGACGCAGGAATTTCATGTTCAAACCTGACCAGGACCGCAGCTGTCTGGAAAAACAGGAGAGCGGGCAGCCCTCCCGGGTTTCTGGCGGGTGATCAATCCAGGAAAACTCTTTTCCAGTGGAACAGGGAATAGAGAACCCTAAGTCATCAGAGTTCGATCATGCCGGGTTATTGCCGCTACGGAACTTGATTTTGCATCCGGCTGGGGCGGTTATAGGGAATAAACCGGTGAAACAGGCGGTCTCCTGTTTTCGGCTGGTCCGGAGTTACAGCAGCATCCCCAGAGCGACACCGGCCAGCATCACCGCAGCCGCACTGGCCAGTTGCCACATGCGGGCGGGTTCATCGGATTCGTCATCCAGGTCGCTGGCGTTCCGGGCGATGTTTCCCAGAATGGCCGCCGGCAATTTCATCGTCAGATTGCCGAAAACGATCCACTCCAGGAACCGGGAGATCTGTGATGCGGCTCGGATGGGGAGCAGAATGAAGAAGTTCACCATGCCGGGGACATAGAACTCCGCCCGGGCCAGTCGGCGCAGGCTGTCCCAACCATCGGCTGGAAGCGATCTTTCGGAAGTCCTCACTTCTGGCCAGCACCAGGCGGCGATCAGGGCCATCAACATCAGGATCCCGCACAGGTCTGGACGGACGATCGAAATGGGTCCAAACCCGGGAATCAGCCTGTTGCTGAGGAACACGCCGGTGCCGATGGCCAGCGTCGAGATCACCAGCCCCAGCCAGATTACTCCCGATGAATTTTCCACCGATGTCGTCAAGGTCTCCGAAGGGGCCGCTTCCTGCGGAGGGGACCCGCGCAGCGACCCGAACAGAACGCGGGCGGCCAGGAGATGGCTGAACATTGCCCCTCCCAGTAACAACCAGCGATTGAGGCCGGGCAGGGTCGAATCCTGATAGAGAGCGATGAGGACCCGTTCCTGGCCGAGAATACCGACGCAAACCAGCAGCGTCATCAGCCAGAGGAGAATACTTCTCAAAGAGAGATTTTCTCCTTGAGGCGCATCCTGATGCCGCAGAAGAACGATCATCGGCAGCAGCCAGTTCAACGCCAGAGCCAAGGCGGCCCATTTCCCGAGAGAGAAGACATCCGCCCCCACTCCCAGCCAGACCAGCGCGAATTGTGAGCCGGCAGCATGAAGCAGGCGGACCGGTTCCGACATCTTTCCCCAGGCCATGATCGAGAGCAACAGGGCGGAAAGCCCGCCCAGCCCCATCAGCATCCATCGCGTTTCCATAAAGAATGTGAAGAGCGGTGCCCACTGCAATAGCAACAGGGCGGCAAAACCCAATCCGAACCCGATGATCCAGGCAACATCACGTCCCGTACGCGCCACGGGAGCAGACCAGCTCATGAACGGATACAAGGCCCCTCGCAAGACCAGGCTGCTGATCATCAAGGTGAGTGCCGAGACGCAGACTGCGGTTTCTCCTTCGGAAAGTTGTTGAAGCAGGTCCGGCTGGAAGGTGAACGACAGATTATGAATGGGGAGAACGAGACTTAGCGCGGTAAGTCCCGCCAGCATGGCCAGATCGGCGACAGTCAACCAGATCAGGCAACCAGCAGCTCCTTTCCCCCGTTTTTGATCGGAGAGATCGCGCGCCAGAAGCCATGTCAGGAACCAGCTGGTGCATGCCGTCAGCCCCCATTGAATCCATGCATCGTTGGAGAGAATGGCTCCCTGCGTGGCTGCTGCCAGCAGGAGTCCTCCCTGCACTTCCCGGCGAAATGCGACGGGGAACGTCCCCGCGATCTGGGGGCGAAACAGGATCGCCAGAACCAGCACGGTGGAAAGTGCCAGCCAACCTCCCGCGGGCGAATCGACTCTCTCCAATTGGAAAACAAATGCGATCTGATTCAAAAAGGAGTCTTCCGCAGCGGTTCCCCCGGCTGGCAATGTGATGATCGGAAGCGAAATGATCGCTGCCAGACACAGAATGACCAGCAAAACTCCCCGGCTGAAGGAATGTTTCATCGCGATGCCCGTCAGCGTCGTGAGCAACGCTGCCAGCACGAGGATCAGCGGGAGAAGCTGCCCTTCAATTAAGGAGACTTGTTGCCAATTCATGCATTGCCCCTCTCAATGGAAACCGGGTTGAGTCTAATGGACGACGTCGTTTCCAGCATGGGATTTTCGACCAGAAATTTCGTAAGTCCCGTGACCCGTTGCGAGCAACGCGCCTCGACATGGAGCTTCGCGCTGTTCCTTCCATTGCCACTTTGCCAAAAAATGTCGGTTCCATACAGCAAACTTGATTTATGGATTCCTCCCGAATTTTTATGCAAATCCCCTCCATTTTCTACGAATAACGATCCCAGCTTTGGCTCTCACATCCATCAATCTTCAAGGATGTGATTGTCCTCTCCGATAAATTTTGCATAAAATGGAAAACTCTTTGCTGCGAAGAGTTGGATTTGTCTGTATTATTCTTCCCCCCCGGCAGTCCATTTCCGCTTGCTGGCGGAGCTTCAAAGCTGAGCAGACAGGTTGAGAAACCTGTCGCGAGCAGGCCAATGAGCCTGTGGTCATCACTTCGGAACCGGTCTGGCAGGAAATCCGGTTCCACTGGGGACCGATTCAAGTCGAACCGGTCAGAGCAGGGTGATTGTCCCACCAGCTGGCTCGAATCATCCGGAAAACAGTGTCGTCCTGCGATTGCCCAGCACTGCAACCCGCGCCAAATCTTTCTGGCCAGGGAAAGCAAGGGCGTGCGGAGACGGGACGAATTTTGACGGGATTGGTTTTGATGAATGCGTGATGAGCGGGCCAGAGATGCGTCTTGACGCAGACTGTGGACTTTCCCCAGCCTGTCAAGTGAGGGCGAGGCTGGGCGCCCGATCGTGACGGCCCTTTTCGTAATCAGATTTCCCCTTTCAGTCCTTCCAGGACGCTTCAACGGATTCGCTTCATGCGTCGTGAAAATATTCGAAATATCGCGATCATCGCCCATGTTGACCACGGAAAGACCACGATGGTCGACGCCCTGTTGCGTCAGAGCGGACAGTTCCGCGAAGCCCAACTTCAGGGGACCTGCATTCTGGACTCCAATGACCTGGAGCGGGAACGCGGCATTACCATTCTCTCCAAGAATATCGCGGTTGAGTACAAGGGGGTGAAGATCAACATCATCGACACTCCGGGACACTCCGATTTCGGCGGCGAAGTCGAACGAGTGCTCAAAATGGCCGATGGAGCGTTGATTCTTGTCGACGCCTTCGAAGGTCCCAAACCGCAGACGCGGTTCGTTCTCAGCAAGGCCCTGGAAGTCGGCCTGAAACCGATCATCGTCGTCAACAAAATCGACCGTCCCGACTGCCGTCCGGAAGACGTGATTCTGGAGACGGTCCACCTGATTGAAGAACTGGGCTACGAAGGCTCGCTGGATATTCCCTATATCTATGCCAGCGGCCGGTCCGGGTTCGCCTCGCACGATCCTTCCGCCCGTTCCGGGGATATTCTTCCGCTGCTGGACATGGTGCTGGAACATATTCCTGCTCCCATTGCCAATGTCGATGAACCGTTCCAGATGATGACCACCTCCCTGTCGTGGTCGAATTACGTGGGACGAATCTGCATTGGTCGGATTGCGAACGGCCGTGTGCGGCCCGGTATGAAGATTGCCATCATGAAAGCCAACGGCAGTCAGAAAATCGCCACGATCGAGCAGGTGGAACTTTTCGATAAGCTGGGGAAAGTGGCTGCGGACGTCGCGGAAGCTGGTGACATTGTGGCGCTCACCGGTCTGGGAGAAGCCGAAATCGGTGATACGATTGCCGATCCCGCCGACCCCCGCGCCCTGCCGCGAATTACCGTCGACGAACCGACACTCTCGATGGTCTTCACCATCAATTCCTCCCCCCTGACCGGGCGCAGCGGCGGCAAGTTTCTGACCAGCCGTCACCTCCGCGACCGTCTTCAGCGGGAATTGCAGTCCAACGTCGCTTTGCGAGTGGAAGACGGCGACTCCAAGGAAACCTTCCGCGTCTCCGGACGTGGGCTGCTGCATCTGTCGATTCTGATCGAGACCATGCGGCGGGAAGGCTTTGAAATTTCGGTCGGCAAACCGGAGGTGATCCGCAAACAGATCGATGGAAAATGGCACGAACCGTTCGAAGTGCTGGAAGTGGATGTCCCCAGCACCGATGTCGGCACCGTGATCGAGGTCGTCTCCGGACGAAAAGGGCAGATGACGGATCTGACCGGCGGCAGCGGAACCCATTCACACATCGTCTTCAATATTCCAGCCCGGGGCCTGATCGGCCTGCGGACCCGCCTGCTCAATGCGACCAAGGGCGAAGCCATCATTCACCACCGGTTTGACGGCTATAAACCCCTGGAAGGTGAAATTCCCCGCCGTAAAAATGGCGTGTTGATTTCCCAGGACGATGGCAAGGTGACCGCCTATGCCTTGTGGAAACTTCAAGAACGTTCGGAACTGTTCGTCGCTCCGGGGACGGATGTGTACGAGGGAATGGTCGTGGGAGAAAACTCGCGCGACAACGACATGGTCGTTAATCCGGTCCGCGAAAAGAAACTGACGAACATGCGGGCCTCCGGCTCGGACGAAAATATCATCCTTGCCCCGCCCCGTGACATGTCGCTGGAAATGGCTTTGGAGTACATCGAAGCAGACGAGTACGTGGAAGTCACTCCCAATGCCATTCGCCTGAGAAAAATCTGGTTGAAGGAAACCGACCGAAAACGCAGCAATCGCACGGCAACCGCCTGATAGCCCCCCCTCGGGGAAGAGAGCAGCGGACTGTCTGATCCATTGCCGAACGAGCCCCAGCCATCGGAATGTCCTCCGAAGGCCGCGCTCAGTTCGGCAAGTTTGTTTTAGAGCGGAGTCGCAACTGGTGTCTCACGTCGATCCTGGTGAAAGACAGGGAATTCAAGGCCGAGCGTGATAGAACAATGACCAAACTGGTCTCTAGATCGCAACGGCCCTTTCGTCAGTGGCAGGCATTCGGATTGAACACTCGCCGGTCACAGCAAGCGGCGTTCGGGGCTGGTATCGCTGCTGACGCGATATTCCCGCTTATACACGGCATCCGCCCCAGTCCCTTTCGCCATCACTTCATGCGGGACGACGACCTGAAAGTCGATAAGCAGCGGTTTCACCAGGTCGGCTCTGCTGTCAACGTGTATTGCAGGGAATGTCCATCTGCGCCAATCGGATACTCGCTCCATGCATGAACGGATGGCCAGTTTTTGGTCATCCTGATTAACCGTCATTGGGAGTGAATGGGCGCCAAATAAGAAAACTTACGAAATTTTTGTCCAAATATTTCAACGGGCCAAAATATGTTCACGAAGAAAGAAGTTTGTTTCGGGCGCGACACACGGAGCGAGCCCCAATCAGATCCGTCGGCATCAAATGGAGGCGTCAATCCTTCGAAGTCGTGAACGTCACCAAAGATCATCGTGAATTCGTCAAGCTCTGGACATCCGCGTCGCGTCGTGTTCATGCATATATATTAAGCATGGTGCTTAATCAGGCCGATGCGGAAGACCTGCTGCAGGACGTGGGAGTCACAATCTGGGAAAAGTTGGATGAATACGATTCTTCGCGGGATTTTACGGCCTGGGCATGTGGCATCGCGCGAAACAAGGTGTTGTCATTTAATCAGCTTGCCAGTCATCGTCTGGTTCAATCCTCTGATCTACTGGACCGGCTTCATGCGGTGGTCTCGTCGGATGTAAAAGTCCATGAGCATCAGCATCAGTTTCTGCTGGGATGCATTTCCAGGCTAAGCGAAACCGAGCGGCAACTGCTTCAGTTGCGTTATGCTCAGGAGAGTTCGTTGAAGGAAATTGCCCGCGACACGGGCCGGTCAATTCATGCGTTATATAAGTCGCTTCAACGAGTACACCTGAAACTTTTTGAATGTGTTTCTCGTCGCCTGAATCGTTGGGGGGAAGGATGACCAGCACGGACAAACTGAAAGGATTGCTCTTTCTGCCTCGTGCACAGCGAGAGAGTCCGGAAGTTGTGTCTGCAATTCGCCAGATTGTCGCGGAAGATCCGGAAGCAATGCATTTTTTTGTCCGCTGGTCTCATTTTGAGGCCAGCCTGCTCTGGTATGTCAATGAATTTGGCACTGATCGCAATGTCGTCGTCACTCATGTGCGAAAAGAAGTCCGCCAGGATCGTCTGATCCGATTTCTTGTGATGGCAGCGAGTGCGGTGCTCGTGGTCATGATCGGATTCCAGGTTTGCATTTTTACGATTCGATATTCGGTCTCTCCGCTTCAAGTCCATCCAATTGTGGGACGGATTGCCGAAGTTGACGGTGTGATCTGGCCGGAGAGTCGCCAGGGGACGCAGACATTGGTTCGACAGGGAGACAGGTTCTTCTCCCGCCAGGGCAGATTTGTTGTGCACATGGACAGCGGAGCCCTTGTTGCCTGCTCCGGACCGGTCGAGATGCAGGTAATGAATTCAATGCAGTTGCGGTTGCATGACGGCGCCATCTGCATACAGGTGCCCGAGCGCGCCCGCGGATTTGAAGTCCAGGCAAAAGACTGGAGCATTGTCGATCTGGGAACAATTTTTGGGATTCGGACATCCAGGAATGGTTCTTCGGAAGTTCATGTCATGAAAGGGTTGGTGCAGGCGCGGAGCGATGTTGTTGGCCAACAGGAAATTATCGCCGGACAAGGGGCGGGTCTTGCTGCCAATGGCCAGATCACGGGCCTGTTCACCACCGATCCCGGCCCGTTCACGGCACAACTGGCCTCACTGGCGGGAGTGGCTGGCTCATCAAAAAATCTTGTTGTCCTCAACAATCCTCCCCGGTCCGTGAAGTTTAACGGCCATGTCCTGCGGGATCAGGCTTGCCTTTTCCGGGAACAGGAGCAACCCTTGCCGGCGAACAGCGAAATCATGATCTTCCGGGCATCTCCAGGAATTTACAGCTCGAAAAATCTTCCCGAGCGGACGACCATTCCCTCGGGAACCATGCTGACAACATATCTTCTGCATGCACAAAACTCGGGTAGCGGCCCTGTCAGCGGCCACGTCACCTTCGACGGAGTCATTGCCGGTCTGGCGCTTTCTTCTCCCGACCTGAATTTAACCGACGCTCATTTTGGACATCCCGATGTCTTGTACCCGGCATCCACGGATCCCCATTTCAGCGGGGCCGTCCGTGGAACGCTTGTCCAGGAATCGACCGATTTCATAGAAATTTCACCGGATCTGAAGACATTGAGATTCAAATTAAGCTGTGCTACAGCCATCAAGGCATTTGATCAGATTCGTATTTTTGTTCTTCCGCCCCGCAATTAAAGCAGATTCACACCATGTTATTTTTGATTTATCAAACCGGGAACCGCCTGTACGCCAAAAGGAATATCCGTTAAACAGGTTCCGGTAAGGGCCATTAATCCTGAATACGATAAGCCGTAATCTGCCGAACCAATGTGTCACAGGCGTTGTATTTAATAAACATCTTAAAAGGTCGATGACATGCTCAGATTCTTTTTCATTCGGGAGACCGCAAGGCCGGGGTTTACGCTGATCGAGCTGCTGGTTGTGATCGCCATTATCGCAGTGCTGATTGCCCTGTTTCTGCCCGCGGTTCAGCAGGCTCGCGAAGCCGCCCGACGCAGCCAGTGTAAAAATAATTTGAAGCAGATCGGGCTGGCCTTGCATAACTATCATGGGACACATTCTGTTTTGCCGCCGGCAGCGATTAATCCAGGGTGCCAATACGGCAATGTCAGTCCTCCTTTTCCGCCGAATATGCAGGTCAAAAACATCACCGGACACCTGTTCATGCTCCCCTTCCTGGACCAGGGAGTGCTCTATAACAAACTCGATTTCAGCAGCCCCATGGGGCTGTCGGCACATGCCAATGTAACCGATCCCAGCGCGACTGCCGCGGCAAGCAACATGGCCGTCCTGAAAAAGACCCGTCTCGGGATCTTTGCCTGCCCCTCTGATCCGTTTGATCGGCCGGGGACGAACAGCAGCACTTCCAATTATTACTATACCATCGATTATTACCGGACAAGTTACAGTTTTATCAACAGTGACTGGAAAGATAATTCGGAAAGCAGAGCGCTTTTCTGGAATTCCGCGGACAACCTCCATCACCTTCGATCGCCATTTGGCACCAATGGCGCCGCCCGGTTTCGAGACGTCTCCGACGGCTTGAGCAATACCGTTTTTCTGTGCGAATCCCCCATGGAAAAGTCATCGACCGACTACGGACCTTATTGGGGAACCTGGACAAATACCTATACGCTGACATTGCTTTTCGGAACGATTAATACCCCTAATGCACCGCCGAACCCCCGCGTCTATGCCTGCGTTCCAGGCAGCCACCATACTGGCGGCTGCCATGCCCTGCTCGGGGACGGATCTGTTCGTTTTTTAAGCCAGACGATGAATTTTTCGTCATTCAAAAACCTGGTGCGCATCGCGGATGGAAACGTCCTCGACGCTTTCTGATCAATCTTGCTTCGTGGCCTGATTGATATGAAGGTGTGATCGCAATGAATGCATCACTTGGAAGCCTGTCAAATCTTACCGCGTGGCAGTATTTGCATCCTTTTTGTGTTCTGATATTTCACGGCTGGGTTTTATTTCGAGAAATGATGGCTATGTTTTCCGGATTCGTCGCGTTCCAGGCTCGTGGTTCAATCGGCATGATCCTGCTGGTGCTGATCCTCCCGGCTTCCGGCTGCAATCGGAACCAGGAGGGTCCGCAACTGGCGAAAGTGACGGGGGTTCTCACCTGGAACGGTCAACCTGTGCCCCAGACGAAAGTACTCTTCGAACCTGTCTCCAATGCCGGCCCCTCGTGGGGGACAACCGATGGCGGGGGAAAGTTCGAGGTCTATTATACGCCGGACCGTTCCGGCGCCGCCGTGGGAAAACACCGCGTGCAGTTTCAGTCAATGAATAGCGAAGACAGCGGGGGCAAGGAAATCAAGATTCCCCGGAAATATACGATTGGTGCTGTCGGAATTGAGGTTGAAGTCAGCGAAGGAACGAACGAATTTCCATTTGATCTCGGCAAATCGTATCAATGACGGAAACACAAGCCCCGTGCTTCCTGTTGTGCTGCTTCAAGTCGGCTGCGTTTCCGCCGTTCCATCTATTCCTGTTGTTGCAGCATGGTCATTAGACGGCGGTTCCCGGGGCTTCCGCAGAGGGAGGGAGCGGAGCTGCCGTTTTAAACCGGGCTGCGGCAGCCACTGCCAGCTCGTCACACCGTTCATTTTCGGGATGCCCGCTGTGGCCCTTGATGATGGTAAATCGCACCTGATGCTTTGCCAGGAGGGCATCCAGTTCCTGCCAGAGCTCCACGTTTTTTACCGGTTTCCAGCTGTTCTTTTCTTTTCGCCGCCAGCCATTTCTTTTCCAGCCGGGCATCCATTCCTGGGCTCCTTTCGCAACATAGGTGCTGTCGGTCACAATGTCGACCCGGCTGCGGGTCCGTAATGCAGACAGTCCCTGGATGACCGCAGAGAGTTCCATCTGATTATTGGTGGTGAGTGGCAGTCCTCCCGAGCCAATTTTTTCTTTTCCGGTGGTGGGATGCCGCAAGAGATAGGCCCAGCCCCCTGGTCCCGGATTTCCGCTACAGGCCCCATCGGTGAAGAGTACGACCGATGGCAGTATTCCAACCTGACTCCCCGCCTCCCGCGTGGTCATTCGACGGCAATCCTTTCACTGACAGGCCGTTGAAAAAAACATTTTTCGCGATTCCAGACCAGTTTGGTCATTGTTCGATCACGCTCGGCCTTAAATTCCCTGTCTTTCATCAGGATCGACGTGAGACACCATTTGCAACTCCGCTCTATCAGCTTGTAAATTTGAAATTCCCCGCGTTTTGGAACGGTGACGGCTCTTCAGGAGCCTCCCCCTCTCCCGAACTTCAACAGGCTGCCAAGATGAGACCAGTCGGTCATGCCCCGCATGACGGTTGTGGACCAGCGGCGATCATGGTTCGGACCATCTCTTGGGATCGTTCGATAATGCCTGTCCCGCTGGGAGGACGGCCCACCAAGGCGGGGACAGGCTTGTCCGCCGTCAACTGCACATCTGCCGGAGAAGAGACCGTCAGGCATCCATCGGGGAAGATCGCATCATAATGCTGCCGGACGGCGTTTCACCACGCAAGAGCCAGTCATTCATCGAATCAAACGCGCTGTGCGGGATGGGCCAGCGTGCTTTATTTGGCGCGATATGTGATCCGGCCACGTGTCAGGTCATACGGAGAAACTTCGACTTTGACCCGGTCCCCGGGAACGATACGGATGAAATTTTTCCGCATCTTTCCGGAGACGTGTGCCAGAACAATGTGCCCATTGTCCAGCTGCACCCGAAATTGCGTATTGGCCAAGGCTTCCAGCACTTGGCCTTCCATTTCAATGGCCCCTTCTTTGGCCATAAACCAGCAACCTTTCCACAGAATTAAGTGTCAGCACAGTTTGAACATCGACAGGAATCGGAAAGTCTAGCTGGGGACACGCAAAAGAGCAAATAGCCCTCAAAGACTTTTCTGATGCATTGGAAATCCCATTGACCGGCAGGCCACATTCCAGCGGGATAAGACTCCCCCGGGATCTCCTTCCGAAAGACATTTTCACATCCAGCTGCGATTCCGTCTGTGGCTTCCGCCCGCGAGTGTTACCATGTCAGGCACGTGAAAAGGGGCGAGCCATTCCGGTTCACACTGCTTTTAACTTCAGATCGCTTTCAACACAGGGATTCCGATGAATCAGTCATCCGGCAGGCAGATTCCCAATCAATTGGCCGCGGAAACCAGTCCCTATTTACAGCAACATGCCTGGAATCCTGTTGACTGGTTTCCCTGGGGGCCGGATGCCTTTCAGAAAGCGAAAGCGGAAGGAAAGCCGATTTTTCTTTCCATTGGCTACAGCGCCTGCCACTGGTGTCATGTCATGGAACGGGAGAGCTTTGAAAATGAGGACATTGCCGCCCTGCTGAACGAGCATTATGTGTCGATCAAAGTCGATCGTGAAGAACGTCCGGAAATTGATCAGATTTACATGTCGGCGGTCCAGTTGATCACCCGCCGTGGCGGCTGGCCGATGTCGGTATTCATGACTCCCGATGGACGGCCTTATTATGGCGGAACTTACTGGCCCCCCACGTCCCGGATGGGAATGCCCGGTTTTCGCGACATTCTGCTCAAGCTCCACGACTACTGGACGAACAAACGCGACGAAGTCGAATCCAGCGCCGATCAGATTGTGGCAGCGATTCGAAACATGGCGGCTCCCGTCTTTGAAGAGACAGAACTGGGGGAAGAGACGCTGCGGAATGCCGTCCAGGAACTTGTGCAGTCAGCGGATCGCGTTCATGGCGGATTCGGAAACGCACCGAAATTTCCCCACCCCATGGACATTCGCATGTTGCTGCGGGGATGGCAGCGGTTCGGAGATGAGCAGGCCCTCAAAATTGCTCGGTTGACGTTGTCCAGGATGGCCCGGGGTGGAATTCACGATCATCTGGGAGGCGGGTTTCATCGATATTCCACCGATGCGCACTGGCTGGTCCCGCACTTTGAAAAAATGCTGTATGACAACGCACTGCTCGTTCCGGCATATCTGGAAATGTTTCAAATCACGGGCGAGCAGACTTTTGCAGATGTGGCCCGGCAGACGCTGGATTATGTTCTGCGGGAAATGACCAGTCCGGAAGGAGCATTTTACAGCACGCAGGATGCGGACAGCGAAGGGGAAGAAGGCAAGTTTTTTGTCTGGACTCCGCTGGAAACCCGGGCCATTCTTGGCGCGGAGGACGCGGAAATCTTCAACACCTGTTATGACGTCACCACCCGCGGCAACTGGGAAGGAAAGTCGATTCTGCATCTGCCGAAACCGCTGGAGGAACTGGCCCGGTCGCTGAATCTTTCGCTTGAAGAACTTCACGTGGTGTTGCAGCGTTGCCGGCAGAAATTACTGAAAGCCCGGTCTCGCCGTGTTCCACCGGCCCGTGATGAAAAAATTCTGACGGCCTGGAACGGAATGATGATTTCCGCACTCGCCCAGGCCGCTGCGATTCTCCACGAACCCGATTATCGAGAAGCCGCCATGCGGGCAGCTGATTTCCTCTTGCAACACCTGCATTGTGATCAGGAGCGTCTGCTTCACTGTTATAAAGATGGACAGGCCCGGTTTCAGGGGTGCCTGGATGATTATGCCTGCCTGATGGACGGACTGGTCGATCTGTTTCAAGTCACCAGTATCGATACTTATCTGCAATCAGCCCTCGCGCTCAGCAAAGACGTGTTGAAACATTTCTGGGATGCGGATGCTGGTGGGTTTTTCTATACCGCTATTGACCATGAACAGCTTATCGCCCGGACGAAGGACTTGCAGGACAATGCCACTCCCTCGGGAAACGGAATGATGGCCATGGTGCTCGCCCGACTGGGACGAATGTGCGATCGGACTGATCTGGAAATGGCGGCAACAAAGACGCTGGCCGCTCTGTCCGAACTGTTGGCAACGCATCCTCGAGCCTGCGGACAGGCCCTGCTGGCTCTGGATTTCCTGATGGGGCCGACATGGGAAATCGTTCTTGTGGATGGGCACGACCAGGTGGCCGCCGAGATGTGGCACCATGTGTGGCACCGTTTTTTGCCTCGCAAAGTAACTCTTCGCTGGCCAACAGACCGCGTACGTCCGGAAATGCTCAACCTGCTGGAAGGAAAACTGGGAGATCGACCATCTCAGTTATTTATTTGTGATCGCGGAGTCTGCCAGGCACCCTGCCGGGATGTCCCCCAGGCAATTCAGACGTTGGAGGAATTGGCGTCCAATTAAGACCAGCCAAACAGTTCGTGTTCGACGGGTAAATTCTCGGGGAAATGACTTCAATCTGCTGAATTCGATGTTATCCGGGCAGCGGGCGTGGTAGAATCCGGTCCGTTTTTCGGCCCCGATTTGTCCCGGGAAGTTTCCTTTCCCGGATAGGGTCCGAGACGAAATCATTTCCCCCGCTGACGATGATTGAACTCTGGTCGTAGAATATTCGTGTGTCTCCACATCTGAATGAACAGGGACGGGTATGTTGCACATACGGAAATATTTGTGCACGCGGTATCTGGTGGCCTTGTCAGATGGATGTCATCACGTCTGTTCTTCCGGTGGATTCTGATCATGCGGCCCGTTTTGACGAGGGTTTGACGATGCGACATCTGAAAATTTTTAAAGTCGAACAATGTGGTCAGACACTTCTGGTGACCCCTCGCGGTGAAGGAAGCGCATTTCGCTATCAGGATCTGCATCAGGAAACCAATGTGGTGCGGTCGGAACTGGCGAAGCCGGAAATCCGTGGTTTGATCGTCGACCTGTCGGAGATGGAATATTTCGGCTCGGAATTCATCGGAGCGCTGGTTTCTCTGTTGCGCGAAACGCGTGTCCGTCGAGGAAAGGCCTGTTTTTGCTCAGCCAATCCTCAGATGTTGCAGGTTTTGCATAACATGAGCCTGTTCAAACTTTGGCCTCACTATCCAACTCTGGATGAAGCACAGGCCGAACTGACGACAGTCAGTTAAAATACGGCGGTACGGGCAGATCTCAGTCGCGTCGGCTATGTTCTTCCTCTTCTTTCCCATGTGGGGACCAGTGGTTCACGCCTGGAAATGCACGCTGGGCGAGAAGCAATTTGCTCTCTTCCGTCACCAATTTTCGGATGGGGCTCGCATAATCGGAACGATCGGAACGATCGGCTCGGCCTTCCGTTGCTGGAACTGCGGAACTTCACTTGTAAGTTAATATGCGTGAATAACTTGTGCTGTTGTGCCGCTGGTTTCGGCGACTCAATCCTGCCTCAAGTCACCTGCGCGGGTGGACGATGATTGCAGCAGAAGAAGTCCATTCTTCCGCAGTCGATTTCCCCGGTCTTCGCAACAACGGTGCGGACAATCCCGGTCTGGAAGTGTGTGGATCTGCGGAGAGGACGGAGGCTCGGATCGATCCCCGCGCAGGGATGCAGCGGGTGCTTACGTAACAGGGGATGGAGTGTTCATGACGCAGCCGGCGAATCAAAACCGCTTTCATTTGGGGTTTCTCCGCGTGGCGCTGACGGACCAGGGATATGTCGGCGGGCTGCTGGTGACGAATCATTTTGGCCGCCCGCTTGAATTTCAGTGTACGACTCCCGTTCGCCCGAACAAGACGCAGGAAATACTGTACGGTCCCACGCTGGAACCGTTTATCTGCTCCGAATTGATTGGAAAGACGCTCTACGAACGCCTGGGCGTCAAACCGCAATTTATTATTGTTCAACAGGAAAATCTGCTGGAGTTGCGGCGGCAGATCGATGTTCCCATCGGGTTTCTTCGGGAGAATCCTGCCGGAATCGACGAACTCCCGGATCAGTCATTGATTCAGTTCGGACGGCAGAAATTGCGGCTGCACGGCGAATTTCCCGAAGATCTGAATACGCTTGCCCCCCTTCAAGCAAAAATGACCGCGGATGCGGACATGAAAGAACCGCTGGAACGGGTGGGAGACGCCCTGAAAGAGACACTGCGGGCCGGAGCTGTTGCCTGAGAAGAACAGCAGACGCAATGTTTCTTCCGGAACGATTGGATTGGAAGCCCGTCTCCCACCACGGGAAATGCCGGAAGTCCTTCCTAATCCCTTCTCCGAATCGGTCACCTTTCATCAATTCGACGTTCGCCAGCAAGGACGCTCATGAACTTGCCACATTCACCCTCTCCGGATCGTGACGATCAAATCCCCTCGTCGATTGCCTGGGAATCTCTTTCGGGAGAACGGTTCGACTTAAATTCATGGCGACTCGACTTTGATCTGAATGCCATCAATGCCGCCGAATCCGGATGCGAACTCAAACAACCGGATATTCATGCCACCGGTATGAACAGCGCCCTGAAGCGTCTGGCAAATCCCCTGATCCAGGCGGCCGATCTGCTGGGACGAGCCGGGTTTGTTCCCCGCTGGAAGCCGTTCTGGCCGAAAATCAAAACGCTCGGGTTTCCCTTTCCAGCGGGGATGGAATTTCTTCCGCCCCCTGCCAGTCAAAATTCCGAAGAGACCCGGCCCATTCAGCCTCCAGAGCCGAAATCCCTGTCTCCGGACCAGCCATCGAAGAAATCAACCCGGATCAAGCCCCCTGCTGACGCGCTGTCGATCGAAGATCGGCTGTTCTACCTGTTGCAGCCACCATTGGAATCGTGGCTGCGAGGCCAGGAACTGGTGATGCCGTTTGAACCATTTCCGTATCAGTACGAGGGAATTGCCTGGTTGTTTTCCCAGGATGCTGCTTTGCTGGCGGATGAAATGGGCCTGGGCAAAACGATGCAGACGATCACGGCGCTGCGACTTTTGCTCCGTGCCGGCAAAGCCCGGCGGGTCTTGCTGGTCTGCCCGAAACCGCTGATTCCCAACTGGCAGCGGGAACTGAAATTCTGGGCGGAAGAAATTCCCGTGAATACTGTGGAAGGAGACGGAGCCCGGCGGAGCATGATCTGGCAGATGCCCGGTTCGGCGGTCCTTCTGGCGAATTATGAACTGGTCGTAAGAGACTTCCAGGCGATGCCGCCGGACGCGGCGCCCCAGTTTGATCTGGTCGTTCTGGACGAAGCCCAACGGATCAAGAATCGCGGCTCCAGCACCGCGCAGGTCATTCACAGCATCCCCCGCAAACGGAGCCTGTGTCTGACCGGAACGCCCATTGAAAACCGCGCGGAAGAATTGATTTCGTTGTTCGAATTCATGGGAGTGATTCCAAAAGATTCCTCCCCCGATGTCCGGCAACTCTCCAGGCTCAGCGAAGAATTCATTCTCCGCCGCACCAAAGACCTGGTGATGAAAGACATGCCCCCCCGGCTGGATCGGGACGAAGTGATCGACCTTTCGCCCGCGCAGCATTCGGCCTATCAGATCGCGGAAAAAGAAGGGATCATTCAGCTCAATGACATGGGGGATTCCATTACCGTTCAGCACGTTTTTGAACTGGTGCTGCGATTGAAGCAGATCTGCAATATGGATGCCCTGACCGGAGAGTCGTCCAAGCTCGACCGCCTCATTGCAGACATGGAAGAGATTTCCGCGTCCGGCGGCAAAGCGATTCTCTTCAGTCAATGGACCAGAACTCTGGACTGGCTCGAAGAACGGACCCGGCAGTTCGGTTGCCTGGTCTATCACGGAGGAGTGCCGACCGCCAAGCGTGAACCGATTCTGCAACAGTTCAAGGAAGACCCGAGCAAACATCTGATTCTGATGAGCTATGGGACGGGAGCGGTCGGATTGAATCTGCAATTTGCGGGTTACGTCTTTCTGTTTGACCGCTGGTGGAATCCCGCCATTGAAGACCAGGCCATCAACCGTGCCCATCGCATCGGCCAGAAGTCGCAAGTCATCGTCAGCCGGCTGATCTGTAAGGACACCATTGAGGAACGCATCGATCTCGTGCTGCGGCAGAAACGGGAACTGTTTCAACGCGTGCTGGGAGATCCGGACAACGAGAATGCATCGCTGAGCATGACCGCGAGTGAAATTTTCGGCCTGTTCGATCTGCGCGCCCGTTCCGGCAACAAGTCAAAACCGATCAAGCCCCCTGCTCCCAAAACAGATTCCGCGGCCGCTTAACAGCCTGCCTGGCCAAGGCTCAACGGCTTTCAACAGACTGCGGGAGCGCATTCGGTCCGCATCGGCCCCCGTCCCCGACGCGAAAACCCGTTCCTCATCAAATCAATCCGTGCTGCATTGTCTCGGGGCAAGAGCAACTTGCCCTGAGCGGAATGACCATGCCGTTATGCGGCATGAAACCGGAACAATGAGCATGAGTGCCTGTTTCCCGGTCGCAGCATCGGGACCGACTGCCTACACTACTGGCCTAATCAGATGGTGTGATTTGTCTGTTGTGATGTCGCCGCTTTGTCCGGACAGGTTCTCAAGCAGAGATCGCAGACCCAGTGGCCAGTTCACAGGAACGGATTTTCGCCGGTCAATTCAGATTTGAAAATCAGTCGTGCTGGAAGAAATTGAATATGCGTGATCGTTGCCGTTGGGGGATTTTGGGGACCGCGAATATCGCCCGGAAAAACTGGGCGGCCATTCGCAATTCCGGAAACGGGATCGTGACCGCTGTGGCCAGCCGAACCCCCTCGCGCGCCGAGGAATACATCCGGCAGTTGCAGGCGGAATGTCCCTTTTCACAACATCCCCAAGCCTGTTCCTACGAGGAGCTGCTTCGGCGAAAAGATGTGGATGCGGTTTATATTCCCCTTCCCACGGGATTGCGGGCTGGCTGGGTGAAGGAAGCTGCCCGGGCTGGCAAACATGTTCTCTGTGAAAAACCCTGCGCATTGGATGCGGCCGAACTGCGGGAAATGCTGGCGGCCTGTCGCGATGATCGCGTTCAATTCATGGATGGGGTGATGTTCATGCACTCGGCCCGATTGCCTGCTGTGCGGCAGGTTCTTGAGGATGGCGAGAGCATTGGAACAATCAAACGGATCGCCGGGCAGTTCAGCTTTCTCGGGGAACAGGACTTTCTCACCGGCGACATCCGCATGAACAGCCAACTGGAACCTCATGGTTGCCTGGGAGACCTGGGCTGGTATCTCATCCGGTTTGCATTATGGATAATGAATGGAAAAATGCCCCGGGAAGTCTCCGCACGGATGCTGTCGCAGCAGGGGCGTGGGGACAGCCCGGCGTCCGTGCCGACGGAAGTGGCCTTCGATCTGCTGTTTGATGGAGGAGTTTCAGCAGGATTTTATTGTTCATTTCTGACAGAAAACCAGCAGTTTGCTCATGTCAGCGGAACGAAAGGAAATCTCCTGCTCAGCGATTTCGTCCTTCCCTACGTGGGAAATGAAGCGGCCTTCGTCGTTTCGAACGATCGCTTCCACGTTGCTGGCAGCCAATTTTGCATGGAGCGCCGCTCGCGGCGGATCGCCGTTGATGAATATGCCAATAACGCTCCCAGCGCCCAGGAGTCGCAACTCTTCCGAACATTTTCGGAACTCGTGCTCAGCGGTTCGAACAATCCCTATTGGCCCGAGATTGCTCTTCAGACGCAGATGGTTCTGGACGCCTGCCTGGAATCCGCCCATAACAATGCCCGCCTGGTTGCGGTGAATCAGAACGCTGGATTCTGAACCGGCCGCGCGTCAAACCCGTATTGCACAAAACGTCGGGAAGCGGACTGGGCACGTTTTGTGCACCGCCGATCGAGATCCTGTGATGGCGTCACTTGCTTCTGGTATGCTGGTGGATGTGAACTATCTTGCACATGGCATCCGATATCTTGACCGCCCGTATTTCCTGATTGGCTCTGCTCTTCCGGATTTGCTTAGCGTGGTCAACCGGCGTTCCCGGGTTCGACGGCGGACTCTTGAAGGACGGTTGTCCGAATTCACCGGAGAAGACCGGGAACTGGTTCTGGGGATGCTGCAACATCTGCATGACGACCAGTGGTTTCATGGAACGCCTGGATTTTACGAAACGACGAGCGAACTCAGCCGCCGGTTTCGTGAAGTCCTCGGCCCGGATGACGACTGGAATTGCAGCTTTCTCGGACATCTCGTCACGGAACTGCTGATCGACGCCACATTAAGCCACCTCGTTCCGGGAAGCCTGACGGCTTACTACACCGCCTGTCAGCAGGTCCACCCACAACGGATTCAGGATGTGGTGAGTGCTGTTGCGACCGAACCTCCCCTGGAACTGGCCCGATTTATCGAGCGCTTCATCCAGGAACGATTTCTGGAAGACTACACAAATAATGAACGGTTGCTCTATCGATTGAACCAGGTGATGCGGCGGGTTGGCATTCCCCTTCTTCCAGCCAGCGTGCTGACCGTTCTGGAATCGAGCCGCGACGTGGTCCGTGATCGGTTAAGTGATCTCCTTCCGGAAACACACTTCACCGGGAGTCCGTTGTCACAGGTTCAGATCGGCAGTGCACGCACCTCTCCACCGAAGACGGAGCACGATGGCTGATGATCAGCCGATCGCCTGGCGCATGTCTGCGATCAGGTCATCAGGATGTTCGATTCCAACGGAGACACGCACCGTTTTCTCGCTGATGCCAGCGGCCCGGCGCGCTTCCTGGGTCATGGAAGCATGACTCATGGTGTCCGGGTACTCGATCAGAGACTCGACGCCTCCCAGCGATTCGGCCAGCTGGAACATTTTGAGTTGAGACAACATTTTTTCGACTGCGGGACGCCCCCCCTTCAGGTCGAAACTGAGCATCGCCCCAAATCCGGACTGCTGGCGTTTGGCGAGTTCATGCTGCGGATGCGATTCCAGGCCGGGGAAATAAACATGTTCCACATTGGGATTTTCAGCCAGCATCCGGGCAAGGGCCATGGCGCCCCGTTGATGAGCTTCCATCCGCGGAGCCAGCGTCTTGACTCCCCGCAACACCAGCCAGGCATCGAACGGGCTACATCCGAGTCCCAGCGCATTCACGATATAGGCAATGCGGTCGGCATGTTTCTGTTGACGGGTGATCACACAGCCGCCAACAACATCGGAATGGCCATTCAAGTATTTCGTCGTGGAATGCACGATTACATCCACGCCATGCTCGAAGGGCCGTTGCAGGTACGGGGACAGGAACGTATTGTCGGCGATGGAGATGCAGTTCGCGGATTTCGCAATTGCCGTGATGGCGGCGATGTCGACGATGTTCAACAGGGGGTTACTCGGCGTTTCGATCCAGATTCCCCGTGTCTGGGGAGTGATGGCCTGGCGAACATTGTCCGGATTGCCCATATCGACAAAACTGAACTTGTATCCCTGTTCGGTGAAGATATTCGCGAACAGCCGATAGGTTCCCCCGTAGATATCATGGCCGGTGATGATGTGATCCCCCGGCTTGAAGAGGTGCAGGGCGGTGGTGATGGCCGCCATTCCGGTACAGGTGGCCCGGCAGGAAATTCCCCCTTCCAGGGCGGCCAGATTTTCTTCAAGGGCCGCCCGGGTCGGATTGCCGCTGCGTGTGTAGTCAAAACCGCGATGCGTGTTCAGATCGTCCCAATAAAACGTGGAACTCGGATAAATGGGGGTAATACAGCTATTGAACGTGGAGTCCTTGTTGACACCGGTATGTACGCAGCGCGTCTGAAAATGCATGATTCACTCAATATCGACGATGAACAATTTATTCTGCCAAAAACAGAGTGTCGATTCTTCTCGGAATGGTGTCCAGCGTAGACCCCAGAATCTTTGAAAACAGAACATTCGTCAGGAATCCGGCCCCTGCGGACAGTTCCCCCGGCGCTTTTGCACTCGCCCCCGAGACCGTTAAACTCTCGCCACCTTACTGGAAGGAAACGGGGGCCGGAGGACAAGAGAAAATCTCAAGTCTGTCTCTGCGTTCCTGACTCTTCCGTCTTCATTCCTCTTTGGAATCGCTGATCGGGCATTCAGGATATTGGAAACGATCAAAATATATGCCAGCCATAAAAATCAGCACGTCTCCCACGCCGCGAATTCTGGTCATGCTCTGTACCTATAACGAGCGGGAAAATCTGGAATCGCTCATTCCGGAAATCCTGGACCATGTTCCGCAGGCGGAGTTGCTGGTCATCGACGACAATTCTCCAGATGGCACTGGACAATATGTGGATCAGCTTGCGGCTGCGGATTCACGAATTCATGTCCTGCACAGGCCGGGAAAGATGGGGCTGGGAACCGCCACCGTGGCTGGCTTTCAATATGCGATTGATCATCAATACGACAAAGTTGTGAACATGGACGCGGACTGGTCACATCCCCCCCGGTTCATTCCCGCCCTGCTGGAACCGGCATTGCCGGAATCCGCCCTGACCACGGACGTGGTGATCGGGTCCCGATATGTCCCCGGCGGAACAGTGACAAACTGGCCCTGGCAGCGAAAGCTGATGAGCCGGTTGCTGAACGTCTATGCCCGCGTTGTCCTGGGGCTGAAAACCCGCGACAACAGCGGCAGCTTCCGATGTTATCGTGTTGCGAAATTAAAAGAAGTCGACTGGTCGCGGAGCCGGGCGGGCGGATATGCCATTGAAGAAGAGATTCTCTTCCATCTGAACCAAGTTGGCGCCACGATGGCGGAAGTCCCGATCTCTTTTGAAGAACGCAAATTCGGCGAGACAAAATTGCGAATGTCCGAAGCCGTTTCGGCTGGCTGGATCCTGCTGCAACTCCGGCTTCGCGGGTAGACCAGTTTGGTCTTTGTTCGATCACGCACGGCCTTGAATTCCCTGTGTTCCATCAGGATCTGTGTGACACACCATTTGCAACTCCGCTCCAGAATGCATGAAAACCTGCTGGAGACTGGCCCGAACTGCTGGAATGTGAGAGCCTGGAATGGTTATTGCCGAAATCCCTTTTCTGCCTGAAAGAAACTCCTCTCGCTCAGGAGACGTTTCCGCGTAAAATGCGGATTGGTGTTGCTGCTTTCCGTCCGGGAGGACTTTCCGGCTCGAACATCTGTCCCCCGGCCAGTTCGAACCCATTCCTCCCAAACGGGATTGATCCTTCTTCCATTGATTCCGTGCCAATTCATTCCGTGTGTGATGTCCGAAGAACTTTCCTCCGCCGAATATCCCAGCGCTGAACTCTGCGGCCTGCCACAGCGGTCGCTCTCCTCAGGGAGGGACCAGATCGAAGAAATCGCTTCGATTTATCTTGAACGTCTGCGAAAAGGGGAACGGGTGGATCTGGAAACTTTTGCTGCCCGATATCCTTCGATGGAGAACGAGCTGAAGGAATTTCTTCCCATGGTGGCCGCCATGGAAGACTGGAAAATGCAACGGGAATTCAAAGCAGCCCAGCTTCCCTTTCCCGAACAAATTGAAATCACGCAACTCGGAGAATTTCGTATCATCCGGGAAATCGCCCGCGGAGGGATGGGCGTGGTCTTCGAAGCGGAACAACCGACATTGAACCGGCGGGTGGCTGTCAAATTGCTTCCCTGGAAATTTCCGAGGAAATCGACGCTCGCGGAACTGTTTCTGCGCGAGGCCCGTACGGCGGCCCGGTTGCAGCATCCCAACATTGTCCCGGTGTTCAGTTTTGGACAGCAGGACGAACGCTACTTTTACGCCATGCAACTGATTCATGGAATTGGCCTGGACAAGCTGATTCAACGCTGGAGCCAGGATTCCGGAATTGTCTCCATGGATGAACTGATCGCGGAATATCATCCTCCCCGCTCAGGACGAAGTGGACACTCTTCAGCTCATTACAGCAAACGCCTGTTGCGGCATGATTCCTGGTTGCAGATCGGGAAAATCGCTTCCCAGATTGTTTCGGCAGTCCGTTATGCCCATCACAGCGGAACGCTGCATCGGGACATCAAGCCCGGAAACCTGCTGATTGACCTGCATGGCAAGATCTGGATTACCGACTTTGGTCTGGCCATGGCCCAGGAAAAACTGCTGGTTGAGAGCATCGGTCCGGTGGCGGGAACGTTGCGATACATGGCCCCTGAACAGTTCCTCCAGCAGTTTGATGAACGGACAGATCTCTATGCCGTAGGGGCGACTCTATATGAATTATGCACGCTGCAACCGGTCTTCTCCGCCAAAACGAAATCGCAACTGATGGAAGACATTGAAAAGGGAAGGCTGATTCCGCCCCGGAAAGTACGTCCGGAAATTCCGGTGCAACTCGAACGGATCATTTTGAAGTGCATGAATCTCGACCGGAATCTGCGCTATGCGACCGCAGACCAATTATACGCGGACTTGCTGCGATTTTTGAACACGCCCGAAAAGCAGTTTCAACCCAGCTGGTGGCGGCGGTTGCTGCGCCTTTCTTGAAGAAGGAAACCGAAACCGGCCGGTGGGCAGGAGCCCTTTCAGGCCAGCAGCTTATCAATTCCGGTGGACCCGTTCCCGACTTTGAAGGGGCGTCCGCTGGGAGAATGAATTTCTGTTGATGGATCGATCCCCAGGCAACGGGCGATGGTCGCATTCAGATCTGCCGGTTCGACACCATCGTCATCCACATGGAATGCTTCCTCATCCGACTGCCCATACACCTGCCCGGTTTTGATTCCGGCCCCGGCCAGCAGGGCGGAAAACGCAGCGGGGTGATGGTCACGTCCGGAACGCTGATTAATGTGCGGGCCGCGGCCAAATTCGGCACACAATGCAATTGTTGTCTGTTTGAGCAGGCCGGTCTCTTTCAAATCGGTGAGCAGGGCAGCGACCGCCTGATCGAGTGCATGGGCCATGTCGGGAAGCCGTTCCCAGAGTTCCGTGTGATGATCGAAACTTCCATAAGTCACCTCAACGCAGCGAACGCCGCTTTGAATCAGCCGTCGGGCTAATAAAGCCCCCCGGCCGACATTGCTGTCTCCATAGGCCTGCTTGATCTTGTCCGATTCCTGGGAAATATCGAAGGCTTTCAAGTCCTCGCTGTGCAGCAGGGTGATGGCGCTCTGGTACAGATTGTCATAGCCGGTGACGTGCGAATTCTTTTTCGCTAGATCCCGGAAAGCGATATCAAAGGATTTGGACAAGGCGATCCGTTTATCGAAGCTCTCTTCGGTCAGATAGGAGGGAGATTTTGTATTCTGCAAGCCGTCACTTGGATTTCCGATGGGAACGGGCGCGTATTGCGAGCCGAGATAACCCGGTCCAACGCCCTTGCCGATCTGCACCGTGCTGGGGAGTGTGGGATGGCTGTTGCCGAAGAATTTTTGCGCCCACGGTCCCAGACCCGGATGGGCGATGGAAGCAATTTGCCGGTAGCTCGTCTGGAGCAGGTAGCTGGCCTGATTGTGGTCCGCGGTGGAAGTGTTCATCGAACGGATAATCGCCAGGTCATTCGCGCGTCCGGCCAGTTGCGGCAGGTATTCGCCAAATTGCACTCCCGCCAGCTTGGTTTGAATGGGCTTGGTTTCTCCCATGACGTCCTTGCCCGGCTTCGGATCGAAGGTGTCGACATGGCTCATGGCGCCGGTCAGGCGGATATAAATGAGGTGCTTGGCGGGACCGGGGGTCCCTGTCGATTTCGCATCGGCCGCTGCGGCCAGGTGGCTCAGTCCGGGAAGCAGGGAGAGTCCAAAGGCCTGTTGTGCTGTCCGGTACATGAAGGCCCGCCGGCTGATCGGGTCCAGGGATATGTGCTGGCGCATCGCAAAGCTCCTGCGTGGATCATTCCACTATGGATAGATTTGATTCAGAAACCGTTCTCTTTTCCGGGCGGATTCCTCCGGAGCCGGGACTATTTCAAACTGATCGTCGGACCGGTTATTTGCCTGCCAACAGGCAAAAACCGTTTATTGAATGAACAGGAATTCCCGGGTATTTAACAAGGCCCAGATCACATTTCCGCAGCCAGCGGGGCCGTGTTCCCGGATTTCCTCACTCGCCAGCTGACGTTCTTCCCGTGTCGGCGCGCGGCTGAGGAGACTCCAGAACATGACATCGATCTGTTCAGACAACTTTTTCTTGGCAACGACGCGGTTGTAAATCACGGACCCCGGTTCCAGCATCATGTGCGTGACGGCACCATTGAACATGGCCAGGAGTTGCGGCACGCTGCCATCGGTGAAACTGTCGTCGATCTGCTCCCGGTCACTCTGGCCGAACTGCCGGAGAAAATGGCCATCGGGCAGCGGTTGCTTCAATTCAGAGGCAGGAAGCAGTTCCTGTCCTTTGTACAGCAGTTTCTTCCGCTCGGAATTCACCATCGAGTTGTATTGCTGATAAATCTTGATCTGCGTCAGGACATCCTGAACAGTCTTTACGTTTTCGAGCGAAATGGCCTTCGCAAATTCCTTCGTGAAATCGAATTTGTATTCCGGTTTCTCCAGCGTCAGAGCCAGCAACGAGTCCCAGACCTGTTCAGCACTCATCCGCCGCAGGACCGGACCGGGGAAGTGATAAACCTGATCCGGGTCCAGGTCATCGTAAGTGACTTGCCGCTGGAATGTTTCGGTATAATAAAGGATTCGCAGAAATTCACGGGTGTTGTAATTCAGCCGCTTCATTTCACTTTCGAGATAGGACATCAGTTCCGGATTGGAAGCAACGGTATTGTCCTTCATGTCATCGACCGGTTCGATCAGACCGCGGCCGAATGCGTGTTTCCAGAGCCGATTGGCAATTGTCCGGGCAAAACGGGGATTGTTGTCGGCCGTCAGCCAGTCCGCGAACGCCTGTCGCCGGGATTGTCCCTGAAGTTTGGGCATATCGCCGAAGATCACCGCCGGTTTGGCGATTTCGCCCGGCTTGGCATTGGAATAGGCATAGTCTTTCGGGTACTTCAATTCGGCCTTGGTTTTCTCCGTGATTTCGTTGTTATTGGCACGCAACATCTGCTGTGCCAGCCGGCCTTCACGGGAGTTGTAATCAATTTGTCCGTACAGCCAGCCTCCCGCTGGTTTCCGTTTCGGCTCATATCGAGACAACATTTGCCGCATTTGCGGGTCCTGACGTTTGCGATATTCATTTCCAGCGGTAAATGCCGCGAGTTGATAGAATTCTTTCTGCGTCCACCGGTCGAATGGATGGTCATGACACTGAGCACATCCGATCTGGGTTCCGAGGAAAATTCGCACGGTATTATTCAGACTGTCCAGCGGCATCCCCCGGTCGCGGAGCAGGTACCCCGCTGCGGGATTTTCCCAGACGTGGCCTTCTGCGGTGAGCATGGCCCGGACGAATTTGTCATAGGGCATGTTCGACCGCAACGCTTCCTTCACCCATTCCCGATAGGGGCCGAGATAATTATTTCCGGACGTTGAATCCACCAGGCGAAGCGTGTCGGCCCAGCAGTTGTACATGTGGCTGGCGTGGGCGGGAGTTCCCAGAAGATGGTCGACCAGCTCGTGCCGACGTTCCGTCGATGCCCCCGCGCAATACGCTTCCGCCTGCGGGGCCTGGGGAATGGCGCCTGTAATTGTCAAATAAGCCCGGCGGACAAATTGTTCATTCGTGGCATTGGGATTGGGAGCGACGCGATGTTTCGCCAGATCGTCATTGATCAGCCGGTCGATCTCGCGGGCACTGGTAATGGCTTCGCTCCGTTTGCCGGGATCCACCCCCGCCATCGGCACATGACTCCCTTGCACCACTGGGAGATGGCTTTTCGATTCCATCTGCGGTTTGTCACCGTTTCGCTTGCGCCCTCCTTTTCCCTTGGGAGGAGCAGCGAATGTCGTCGCACAACACCCGACGATCAGACACAAAGAGAGAAATCGCTGCACAGACTGAGAAGAAATTCGTCGCACAACTTGCCCCTTCAACTGCATTTGATACTTCCGGACCGAGAATGTCGCATTGTCCGCGAGAAGAGAATTCAATGACCGGAAATTCTCCACCATTACTTTCGCAGGAATTGCTGGAATCGTCAAAAGAATTCCGGCACGATCTCATGAAACCGCAAGGTTCGAGCCAGCTTCCAATGCCTTCCACATTCCAAACGTTTCTCTTCTTGCATCTGGCGAAGATTTTATACAGCAATGGCTCTGCCTGCTGCCAGAACAAACCGACCGCGTCCGCGGAGATCCCCAGCCTCGTCCTCCTCCCGCATCGCACAAAAAGTCGAATGGAAGCTCCTCAGTCTGAGCGACAAGAGGCTGTCGATGGTCCACACAGCGGCCCCTGCATTTGTTGCATTAAGTCCGCTCTGCCCATCAAAACCCCGACCCGACCATCCGGTTTCGCGGAATTCTGAAAATTCTCATTTTCGAATCGCGGAACCTGGCAAACGGGGAAGTCTTCGTTCCTCATCCACGGAGAGGCCTTTTTCCTCTGTCATTTTGAATTCATTGAAGACCGTCCGGCATGGATGTGTCCGGCCTGATCGTCAAAAATCCCCGGAAAAACTGCATTCATGTCTTCAAAGAGGGGGGGCACAGCGGCCCCTGCTTCATGGGCCAAACCAGAAACTCCGCTCCAATTTCGTCAGACTTCCTGGAGTTCGCGACGTTCTTCCCAGTCCTCCAACGAGCAGATCACTTCGCGGGACTTCGATCCCTTGTAGTCTCCCACGATCCCATCTTCAGCCATGTGGTCGATCATCCGGGCGGCGCGGCCGTAGCCTACTCCCAGAGCCCGTTGCAACAACGAGCAACTTCCCCGACCTTCGCGAATGACAATTTCAACAGCCCGGTCATACATATCATCCCGCTCGCGACCTCCCGCCGCATCGCCTCCGCTGGGAGCTGATTGCAGTGCCGCCTTTGTCGCCTGTTCGATCTCATCGGAATATCGAGTAGGATAGGCCCCATAGAAGTCGATGATGGCGTTCACTTCGTCGTCGCTGATGTAGGTTCCCTGAGCCCGGGTGAGTGTGCTGGTTCCGGGAGCCAGGTAAAGCATATCTCCATTTCCCAGAAGACGTTCCGCTCCCATTTCATCGAGGACGACCCGGCTGTCGACTCGGCTGGCAACCTGGAAGGAAATGCGGGCGGGAAGGTTCGACTTGATCAGCCCGGTGATGACGTCCACGGTCGGTTTTTGCGTGGCGAGGACCAGGTGAATTCCGACCGCGCGGGATTTCTGGGCCAGCCGGACAATATGTGATTCCACTTCCTTTCCGGAAGTCATGATCAGGTCTGCCATTTCATCCGCAATGATGACGATGTACGGCATCCGTTCGGGGATGGCCTCCGCTTCATCGCTGTCCATGTCCAGCCCCAGCCTGTCCAGGACTTCCTCCTTGCCGAGTTTGTTGTAGCTTTCCAGATGACGGACTCCGACCCGGGCCAGCAGATCGTAGCGCTCTTCCATTTTGTCCACCGCCCAGGCCAGGACGGCTTCGGCTTTCTTCATGTCCGTAATGACGGGACTCATGAGGTGCGGGATGCGGGTATAGGGGCTGAGTTCGACCATTTTCGGATCGATCATCAACATGCGGACGTCATCTGGAGACCGCGTCATCAGAATCGAAGAAATCAGCGTGTTCAAACAGACGCTCTTTCCCGTTCCGGTTCGACCGGCGATCAGCAGGTGCGGCATTTTCGCCATGTCGACGACCAGGGGGCGCCCGCGCACATCTTTCCCGAGGAAAATCGGGATCCGCATCCCCTCTCCCTGCTCACGGCAGGCGTGGATCAACTCCTTCAGGCGGACGGTCACCTGCTTTTCGTTTGGAACTTCCACCCCCACCGTATTTTTTCCGGGGATGGGAGAGACCACTCGGATCGCAGGCACCCGCAGGGCAATCGCCAGATCGTCCTGTAAATTCGTCACCTTCGACAGTCGCAGCCCCGCTTCCAACTCCAGTTCAAACTGTGTCACGACCGGGCCGGTATCAATTTCCGTTACCTTGACGTTCAGACCGAATTCATTGAATGTCCGTTCCAGCGTCGACGCGGCGACCTGTGCCTTCTGGGCCAGAAGTTCGAATGGAAATTCTTCGGCGTCCTCCAGGATTTCCATGTCCGGCAGATCGACACTTCCCAGCGGAGGGGAAGAGCCCAGATTGTTCTTGAGATAATTCAGAATCGGTTTGAAACCGACCTTTCCCGCGACCGGAGGATTCACTTTGAACGTTCCTGTTCCCAATGCCGAGGGTGCTTTTTCCCCAGCGGGAACAGATTTTTTAGCAGGGATCACCGGCGCGGAGAGTTCCGGTTCGGCAGGAACGGAAAGGGACGGGTTTTCGCCCATCGTTGAAGAACGGCGGCCGTAAAACGGCCACAACAACATCAGGAATGGCCGGGTGATGATCCAGAGAACCAGTTGAAAAAAGAACCGCTCTGTCGTGAGCATCAGGCCAACGATGAAAAATGTTCCGACGATCACAACGGAACCAACCGTTGAAAAGTTTTCGGTCAATAAAATCTGCCCCCATGCCCCCAGATATCCACCACTTCCCACCAACGGAGCCAGGGGAAGACGGGGGACGAGAATCTGCAACAGCAGACAAATGGTAACCAGCATGGCAGCCGCCCCGATGCAACGGACGATTGGATCGCGGATGGGATTTCGTGAAAAGAGTCCCAGATCGATCAGCAGAAGGCTGGCCAGAACGAACCATGCCCCGAATCCGAACATGCTGTAAAGGGTATGGGCCAGATAGGCTCCGATGGGGCCGCACAGGTTCACAACATCCGCGCGTACCGGATACACCAGCGTCGAAGGGGGATCCGACACGTCATAGCTGAACAGGGCCAGTCCGGTGAACAGAGTCACCGCCAGGAGCCCCAATGCCAGCAGATCAGTTTTCAGACGCTGGTAGTCGATCATGGTTTTGAGCGACATCCGTGTCGGGAGGCTTGCTTCCAAGTCGGCAGTTTCGACCCTCCTTCGAATCGTGAAGAAGGCATTGCAACCCTATCCCCTGAATTCAGTCAGAGTCGAAATTTTGTCCAGGGATGTTTCGTTTTGGAAACATTTCGTTCTATCTGTAGGGAATATGCCAGCAAAGCCGGGGAACGAGGAAACGGAAAGAGAGATCAGGGAAAGGAAAAGTCGGGGGGGAAGAGGCATTTTGCTCCCCTGACAGATGGAGCGCACGTTGTTACGCTGGACATGAATGCGGCGTGATCGCTTGCCGATCACACCGGCTCCCATTCTCCAGCATCAACATTCTGATTCTTTGGAGTTCCTGATGAACCAAATCTGTCGAGTTTGTTCGTGTTTGCTGATGGTGCTTTGGTCAGCAGGAGCCTTGCCGGCAGCAGATCGTGCGGAACACGTGGTGATGATCAGCATCGACGGTCTTCCCGCATCGCTGCTCGATGCTCCGGCCGCTCCGCTGACGACCCTTCGCCGACTGGCCCGGACAGGCGTTGTCACCGAAGGAATGATTCCCTCGAACCCTTCCGTAACATGGCCGAATCATACAACACTGGTGACGGGAACCCGGCCAGTCGATCATGGAGTGCTGTTTAACGGCGTCATGGAACGGGGTGGATTGGGCCTGCCGGTCCGGATCAATTCCCGAACCGACAAAACAGAACTGGTGCGGATCCCGACCCTCGTGGATGCCCTGCATGAACAGGGAAAAACCGTGGCGGGAATCAACTGGCCCTGCACGCGAAATTCCCCCTCATTTACTGTTGATTTCCCGGATTCTCCCGACATGATCCGGCATACCACGCCCCAGTTTCTGAAAGAGATGATCGAAGCAGGAATTCTTCCGGAGAATGCTCGCGAATCATTTAACAAATTGCCGGTCCCAGCTCGTGACGATGTCTGGACCGAAGCCACCTGTCTGGCCTTGCGGAAATACAAGCCCACGCTCACGCTGCTGCACCTGTTGAATCTGGATGCGGTTCACCATCGTTTCGGTCCGGAAACTCTGGCAGGTTATACCGCCATGGCCTACGCCGACACCCGGGTCCAGCGAATCCTCGATGTGCTGGATGAAACCGGACTGCGTCCCACGACAGCGGTCTTTGTGGTTTCCGATCACGGATTCATGGGAATTCCCAAAACGATTCTGCCAAATGTTCTTCTGCGAAAAGCAGGGCTGATGACGGTCGAAATCGATCGCATTGCGGCAGCCACTGTCCAGGCGGTTCCCGAAGGCGGGGTTGCCATGGTCTACCTGACCCGTCCGGACACCCGGGAAGAAGATCGTAAGAAAGTGATTGAGCTCTTCAAGAACGCGGAAGGCATCGCGGACATCCTCACTCCCAACCGCTATCCGGAATTCGGTTTTCCTCAACCGGATGAGTATCCCCAGATGGCCGATCTGGTTCTCGTGGCAAAAGATGGGTATGGATTCGGAGGAAGTCCGCTGGGAGAACAGTTGGTCATCGACAGCAAAGGGACGCTGGGAACCCATGGGTTTCTCTCAACCAATCCCCGGATGCAGGCAACATTTATCGCCCAGGGCCCCGGAATCCGCTCCGGGGTGAAACTAAGCGTGTTTGAAAACACTTGTGTCGCCCCCACAATTGCCAAATTATTGGGAATCGAGCTGAAATCAGCGACCGGGAAACCGCTGGAGGAAATTCTGACCAGTCCGTGAGTTCTCCCCGCACGAACACCTTCGATGATTGACCATTGGGACAAGGGCAAAACCTGCGAAGTCCGCGGAGCGAACCATTGACGGTTCATTATGGTCCGTACCGCGGATCCGCGTGCGCCTGTGAGTGTATCTGGATTGAGTTCTCGCAGGCTGGGAATGCCTCAGATTTGTAGGGTGCGGTCAAGGTCGGCGAATTGGAAACCAGTGTCGTTTGTGAGGGAATTGCCCCCCAGAGGATCCCGACCGCAGACCCACCAAGAAGGCAGGCGTCCTTCGTTCGGTGGGTCAGCGGCCGTTCTGATTCCAGATGAAACCGTATTCCGACAGTACGTCTGACTTGCAGCAATGCCCTTCTTCCGGCCTCGACCACACCCTACGAGCCGACCTGACCTATGGCACTGCGGCAGCATGGGGGCTCTTGCGACAACGATGGGCCAGCTGCGGTGCGAGAGACTGCACTCATCTGAGATTTCACCAGTGCCTGATATCGAAGTTGCGAATGCCGAGCCATCGGCGGTAAGAAAAGTACATCCTCATCAAGCAGACCATTACAGATCAATTCCCTGGATGCTGCCGGGCAGGACAGGAGCGACCGGACGACTGGGGCAGGTGTTCTTGAATGAGAAGTGGCCGCCAGTCAGAACCGGCGAAATGAGAGAAGCCGCTGTGAATGACTTTTTGTAAGTCATTGTCTCACAGCGGCTTATTTGCCCGACTAGGATTCGAACCTAGACTAAAAGAATCAGAATCTTTCGTGCTACCGTTACACTATCAGGCATTCGTGGCAGAAATCGTATTCGGTTTTTTCCACTCTGCCAAGCCTGAAACAGCAATTGGAAAGATGAATCTCTTGAAATCAGACTTTTCACTGGTCTTGTGGAACCATTGAGAGGACTTCCCTACAATGGTCTGTTTTCACGAATCTCAATTGGTTCTTGCAAAGGACTTTGCGCGTGGCAGACCATCCACAGGGGGCGGAACGGCCCGTCGATCAGCCGCGGATTGAGCGGGCCGTCCGGGAAATTCTGGCTGCTATTGGCGAAAATCCGGATCGGAATGGCCTTCAGGAAACGCCGGCCCGTGTTGCCCGGATGTATGCGGAACTCTTCTCCGGGCTGCATACGAATCCTGCCCGGCATCTTCAGAAAACATTCGAAGAGAATTACGATGAACTGGTCTTAATCCGGGACATCTCCTTTAACAGCATGTGTGAACATCACTTGCTGCCGTTTATCGGCACCGCGCATGTCGGATATATTCCGCGGGGAAGCGTGGTCGGCATCAGCAAGCTGGCCCGGATCGTGGAAGAGATTTCGCATCGTCCCCAGGTTCAAGAACGGATGACCGAACAGGTCGCGGATCTTCTTGTTTCGGAACTGGACCCCAAAGGGGTCATTGTGGTGATTGAAGCGGAACATTCCTGCATGACGATTCGCGGGGTCCGCAAGCCGGGCGCCCTCACCGTCACCAGTGCGGTGCGAGGATTGTTCAAGAAAAATGACTCCAGCCGGGCGGAGGCCATGTCCCTGATTTACGGCAAGCGATGATTCCGGAATTTGCCCTCCGACTGATTTGCGGCCTCTCCTCGATGTGGTGCCTGGCCCCCCGGCGTCAGATCACGTCGGGATTTTTTCGTATTCAGATGTTGCTCACACTTGGATTGAGCGTCCTGGCTGCCGTGACCGCCAGTCAGCTTCCCATCAATGATTCCATTTCCACAGACCGGGGTCACAGCCTGTTTTTCCTGGCCAGTCTGGCACTGGCTTTTTTATCGTTCGCCGGTTCGGTGGCCTGGACGCTGGAAAGACGGCGGGGGGGAACCATTTTTGCCGGAATCATTTTTCTCGTTGCGACAGGAACGATTTTCGGCACCGCGGAATGGGGAGGGAATGAAAAAAGCCTCTTCGTCGCCGGTCTGGCGAACGATCTGACAGCAGCCTGGATTCTCGGAGCCGCCACGGGCACGATGCTTCTGGGGCACTGGTATCTGACCGCAACCGGAATGCCGCTTCAGCCGCTCATCAATGACACCCGCCTGTTCGGGATCGCGATATTAGTGCGAATCCTCGTCGTGTTTTGGCTGGAGGGAAGCGGTTTCCATGTAGAACATGGAAACTGGACGCTGCTGGTCTTGCAATGGGGGGGACTCCTCGGCCCGGCACTGATGGCAGGATTGACGTTCCGAATTTTGAAGTACCGGAATACACAATCCGCCACCGGTGTGCTGTATGCAGCGACAATTCTGGTGTTTATGGGAGAAATGGCTGCCAGTTTATTGGGGGCTGCGCAAGCAAACTGAGTCCAGGTCTGTTAACATGGGATGTGTTCAGAACTTCCGCTGGTACGAGTTTTCTATCGAAACGGATCCGATCCGGCAATCCGCGCGGGCCAGCCAGGACTTCCGGAAAACTGCTGAAAGTGATCGTGCATCGATGTATGTGACATTGACATGTCCGCGCTGTGCTCATCCCAACCGATCGGGAGAACTGGAAAAGGTGCCTGAACTGGCCTGCTCGCAATGCGGATGGAAAAAGAGCCTGGATCCTCTTTTGCTGGAATCGGGGAAAGCTCCCGGAGAATGTCTGCGATGCGGGAATGGCGATCTGTGGCGGCAAAAAAATTTCCCGCAATGGGCCGGACTGACCTGTGTCGCGGCGGGCGCCGTCACCAGCAGCATTGCCTGGGGCTATCATCGTCCGGTACTGGCGTTGGGGATCCTGATGGGCTTTGCCCTGGTGGATATGATTCTTTATGCCACGATGCCGGATGTTCTCGTCTGTTATCGCTGCCGTACGAAACATCACGCGGGCGATTTCAGCCAGCATGGCACATTCAATCTGGAGTTGGCGGAACGCTATCGGCAGGAGCGAATCCGTCATGAACGGTCTGAAGCGGAATCGCGGTCGGTACCGACTTCGGGACACTCACCGATGCAGCAGCAATGAACTGATTCCCGTTGGACGAACAGCAGCAACGAATCGCCGAAGATCTGGCAGGGCTCTTCACGGGAGAGTTCCGGTTCGATGACGTTGCGCGAGAAATTTATTCCACGGACGCCAGCATTTACCAGATTCGTCCCCTGGGAGTCGCCTTTCCGCGGCATCGCGATGACGTCGTCATTCTCGCCCAGTATGCCCGGGATAACCAGCTTTCGTTGATTCCTCGTGGCGCCGGTTCCGGTCTTGCGGGAGGGGCTCTGGGAACGGGGCTGATCGTTGATTTTTCCCGACACCTCAACAAGATTGAAAAGGTTGACGGAGACACGGTCCGCGTGCAGGCGGGGGTTGTCCGGCATCAACTCAATCTGGCGCTGCGGCCTCATGGACGTTATTTCCCCCCCGATCCCTCCAGCACCGCTGTCACCACGGTGGGAGGAATGCTGGCAGTCGACGCGGCAGGTTCCCACGCCATTCGCGTGGGGTCGACGCGGGACCATGTTCAGAGCATCGAAACAATTCTGGCCGATGGGAGCATCTTTGAAGCTGGCGTGCATTCCATTGCAGGTGACGAAGCGATTTCCACCCGGCAGAACGAACTCGTCATTCAACTGGGACATCTGCTCCTGAGAAACCGGGAACTGATTCTCGAAAAGCAACCCCCCTTGCAGCGGAACTGCTCCGGATATTATCTGCGGTCGGTTCTGGAGAAGAGTCAGATTCATCTGCCCCGGATCCTGGTCGGTTCCGAGGGGACGCTGGGGCTGTTTACCGCCGCCACGCTGTATACGCTTCCCCTTCCCCGGCAACGGATTGCCGCCCTGATCCTGTTTCGAGATCTGGAAAAAGCACTGGAAGCGGTCCAGGCCGTGACCCAGCAGGAACCGAGTGCCTGTGATTTGCTTGATCGGCGGATTCTGTCGCTGGCACGTGATGCCAATCCTCGGTTTGAGGCGTTGATCCCTCCCAGTGCGGAAGCGGCTTTGCTGATTGAATTCACGGAATTCGAAAACGAATCGCTGCAACAGCGAATGGACCAGGCGCTGGCGTTGACGCATCAGGTCGACGCGACTTCGCTGGTGGCAATGCAGGCGAATGCGGATGTGGACGTGGATTTTTTATGGTCGCTGCCCAGCCGGGTGGTGCCGCTGCTGAGCCAGCTTCGTGGTGAAACCCGCCCCATTCCGCTGGTGGAAGACATTGCCGTTCCCCCGCCTGCCTTGCGAGATTTTCTGCTCCGTTCGCAACGTGTCTTTCAAAAGCACTGGATCACGGCGTCATTGTATGCCCATGCGGCATCAGGGCAGGTCCATTTCCGTCCCTTCATGAATGTGTCACAGGCGGCCAATGCCGGTCAGATCGAATCACTCGCCCGGGAACTCTATGAAGTGGCCATTTCCTGCGGGGGGACCATCAGCGGAGAACACGGAAACGGCCTTTCCCGGACCGCATTTATCCGTACCCAGTACGGAGCACTGTACCGTGTTTTTCAACAGGTGAAGGACCTGTTCGACCCGGACAATCGGCTCAATCCCGGTAAGATTGTCAGCAACGATCCGCATCTCACCATCAAAAACTTTCGCAATCCTGCCCGCGTGGAACCTTCTTCTGCCGATCCGGAAAGCATTCCTCTGATCCCCCTGCAATTGAAATGGGCACCCGGCGAATTTGCCGAGACCACGCTGCGCTGTAATGGTTGCGGCGACTGCCGGACGCAGGCCGCCGGCTTCCGGATGTGCCCGTTCTTTCATGAAGATCAACTGGAAGATGCCAGCCCCCGGAGCAAAGCGAACCTGATGCGTTCCATTGTGACGGGGACCATTGACACGAAAACATTTTCCACGGACCAGGCAAAGGAACTGGCGGACCTTTGCTTCAACTGCAAACAGTGTCACCGGGAATGCCCGTCCGCGGTGAATATTCCAGCCCTGGCGATTGAAGCCAAAGCCCAGTGTGTGGCGGCCAATGGACTTTCCCATGCCGATTATCTCCTGTCGCGGGCCCATTCCTTCGGCAATCTGGCGAGCACATTTCCCCGAGTCGCAAACTGGGCGATCAACAACCGCCGGATCCGCTGGGTGATCGAAAAACTGCTGGGAATCGCCCATCAGCGAAAAATTCCCCGTTTTGCGCGGGGCCAGTTTTTGCGGACACTTCACGATTCCCGATCACTGGCGGAACGGGCCGAAGTGGTCTATTTCGTCGATCACTTCGTGAACTATCATGATCACGATCTGGGACGGGCATTTCTCCGGATCATGCAGCATCATGGAATCGCCGTGACGGTTCCCCGCCAGCAGGTCGCTTCCGGCATGGCGATGATCTCAGCGGGTGATCTGGATGCCGCACGGGAACTGGCGGAAATCAACGTCAATCTGCTGGCGGAATTTGCCCGCGAGGGGAAGGCCATTCTCTGCACGGAGCCGACGGCTGCCGTCTGTCTCAAGTATGAATATCCCCGGTTACTGCAACATCCGGACGTGCAACTGGTCGCGGATCAGACCGTCGAAGCGGGGGCATATCTCCGCCAGTTATATCGTGACGGACGATTCAAGACCGATTTTTCTTCGCTCCCCATGGAACTCGGTTATCACACTCCCTGTCACGTGAAGTATCTCTCGGAACAAAGTCCACTGGCGGAACTTCTGGAGTTGGTTCCGGAACTGAAAGTGACCCGCATCGAAAAGGGTTGCTCGGGAATGGCGGGGGCGTTCGGACTGACCGCGAAGAATTTTGAGAAATCCATGGCCATTGGGGCTGGCCTGATGGAAGAGATGAAGCAACCGGCCTTTCAGGCAGGAATCACCGAATGCAGCAGCTGCCGGATGCAGATGGAACAGGATTCTGCCGTGGCCACGTGGCATCCGCTGAAGATCCTGGCAATGGCCTATGGCCTGATGCCGGAACTGGCAGTCCCTGGCCAATTCCTTTCCCCGCGGACATAGGTTCCGCGTGGGATACGCTCGTTTCAGCTTCAAACGCTATCCCACCCAGAGCGAAATGTACCAGTTCAGTGATTTTCCAAATAAGGGAAATTGTTCTCCCAGCATTCGCAGCGGTTCGTAAAACGCAGCCACCCACGGGGAACCATGGGCATACGCTGCATCCACCCATTGCCAGTACATCGGGCCGATGGAAAGAGCATACAGGCAGAACAGGATAAACATCCGTTCGATGAATCCTTCCATCCACAGCAGCCAGCCGATCCTCCGGGAGCGTTCCACCGAAGGCACGACCGGGATTGTTGAATCGGGACTGGGAGCAGGATGCGTCATAGTGAAAATCCAGGCGAAGCGGAGTCCTCATTGTTTCAGGTGATCCACACGTGAGCAATGCCGCGCCGCACACGTTCTGGTTTGCACCACTGGTGCAACGACTCGCGTCCCCCGGATTTCCCGGTTGTCTCCCCCCTGTTGGGGGTTGGCTTCCAGGGAGTTTCTCAACCGGTCACTTCCGGTTTACAACAGCACTCTCGTTCGCATTTCTGGTTAATGATCCAGTCCATCGTGGTCCGCATCCCTTCTTTAAACCCCACGCGCGGAGTGTAATGCAGTTCGTATTGTGCGCGATCAATGCTGTAGTCCAGATGCAGCCCCAGAAACTTGACGCGGGCCTGTGAGAGGATTGGTCCCTGCTGGCGCCCCAGCAACCGGTAAGTTCCTTCCATCAGTCCGGCAATCAATCTGGCCACGGAAAGCGGGATGTGTCCGCGGGGAGGGTTGAGTCCCGCCAGATTGCAGATGGTTTCCATGAATTCGATACGCGAGACCAGATGACCGTCCGTCAGATTGTAGATCCGGCCGCGAAGATCCGGACGGGCGAGCGCCAGGAAGATGGCGTCCACGAGATTGCCAACATAAATCTGGTTGAGCAACTGCCTTCCCGACCCCAGATAGACGACTTTGCCGAGTTCAAGATTGCGGAGCAGCCGAGGAAGGACAGTCCTGTCGCGCGGTCCGTAAATCCATCCCGGGCGAAGAATCACCACGGGAAGACTCCGATCCCGCACATGGTGCTGCACGAGTTCTTCCGCTTCCACTTTGGAAACCGTGTATCCATCAATTCCTTCCCGGTTGACCGGGGCTGATTCATCGGTTCCGTAATGATCCGTGGCGGGATAGACACCCAGCGAACTGAGATGCACGAATTGCTGCAACGTTCCGGCATCGGACAGGGCTTCCAGCAGATGTCGCAATCCGTCCACGTTCGTTTTCCGGTACTCGCTGACGGAGCCCCAGTCTCCGACTTTGGCAGCACAGTGAATGCAATGCGTCACTCCCCGGGAGAGAGGAATCAGCGAAGCCGGGTCGTTCAATGATCCTTCCACGCATTCCACGGGAAGCGTCTGCAGAAAACTGAGATCACTATTGGGACGGACCAGAGCCCGCACGTTCCAGCCAGCGGAGCAGGCCCGTTCAACCACATGGCTCCCCACCAGTCCGGTTCCTCCCGTGACGAGTAAGAGTGACTCTGCATGTGGCGGGGGAAAAATGGCCGTCGACATCAGGCTTGCTCGCAACCACTTCGGAAGTTTGTTTGTATTGGCCAGAGAACCAGCATGGACAGTAGGAACCAGAAAGGATACGGGTGGTCTATTGGCGGACGGGAATGGAGATCACCAGCCCCGCCGTTCTGTTCCGCGTATCGCGACGGTCCGGAACGTGGCATTTCAGGCAGACATTGGAGAGCGTAATCGCACCCGCACGCCGGTAATATCCGTTTTCCAGGGATTCGTGAACTTTTTTGCCCGCGAGCAGAGACTGGACCGCTGCCCGCTCAAAATCGTCTTGGGCAAGATGATCGGAATTCATCGCCTGGCCTTCCACGACCAGCCATCGCAATTTCAGTTGATGTTCCTCTTCCAGATCTTTGAACACTTCCGCCATGGTGGCTGCGGGAAGTTCCAGTCCTTCATCTTCTTTGTAGTACCGGTGATGCGTGATCTGAAGCATGGCGTGCATCGCATCTTGAAGAAACGTTGCTTCCAGAACCGCCTGTTCGGGAGTTCGGAGAATGGCGTCCCGGGGTTTTGTCGCAGCGGGTTTGTCTTCGGCGCGAAGCTTTGCCGCTGCGTTTCCAAGCAGAGCCAGCAAGATCCCAAGACCGATTGAAACTGAGAGAAACAGGAACGAGGGAGGGCGGTTTTGCACGATAAGTACCTGCGATTCAGGAAAGGCTCACGAGTTCGGTTCCATTTTCAGGCTGTGAGAGAAGAGCTTCACACAAGGGAACGGTCTCGCTGGCGGAGTGAATGACGGCCTGGATCGTGACGCTGGCAAATGCGGCTTCCACCGCTGCATACGCCCGGTCCAGTTCCGAATGGAGGGGACAAAGGGTGGTGTGCGATTTCAGCCCCAACGGACAATGATGAATCCGTTGAAGTGGATCGACTCCATTGACGACATCGAGAATGGTGATCTGGGCGGGATCCTGGACCAGGGTGTAACCTCCTCCGGGACCGGAACGGGATGTCAGCAGATTGCAGGCAACCAGGTCCTGCAACACCTTTTGTAAATAACGACGAGGAATTTTTGTCCGTTCCGCCAGACGATCCGCAGGTTCGACGCGACCGGGGGCGCCTGCCAGCCACGTGACGATGCGGAGTGCATATTCGGCGGTTTTGGAGAGCAACAGAGCGGCTCCTTGGGGGCATTTCAAAAGATTCGGTTGAATTCTACCCCAATTGGTGTAGAATTGCAAGCAGCCGTTGCTTTCCAGGCAACGTCCCGGTTCACTTTCCCCGGATGTGAACCGGGCGCCGTCACCTGCCTGTCATCAGCCCACCTGCTTCCGGGGGGAGAGGGAGAAGCGCATGCAACATCGCAGCTTCCAGACATTGTTGATCTTGTCCGCCACCTTCGGCCTGTTTTCGACCGTCGACGCCGAGGATGAATTCGAACGTCCCCCCATCTCTTATCGCACATCGACTCCACGTAACGAAATTTCCGAACTGGAAACCCGGCTCGAACAGGACAAATTGAAACTGAAATATGAAGGCGAATGGGGGTATTTAAAGTCCTGCTTGCAGGCGATGGACATTCCCGTGGAATCGCAGGTGCTGGTTTTTTCCAAGACCAGCCTGCAAGCCCGTCGGATCTCTCCCCGGACACCACGAGCCATCTACTACAACGACGAAGTCTATCTGGGATATTGCCATGCTGGGGACAAGCTGGAAATCACCGTGATGGATCCCAAGCTGGGGGCTGTTTTTTATACGCTGGGGCAGGAGGAAGTGGAAAAACCACGATTATTGCGGCAAACGGACGACTGCCTGACGTGCCACAGTTCATCGCGGACCGATGGCGTTCCCGGGCTGCTGGCCCGGTCCCTGTTTGTTAATGCGGGGGGATTCCCGATCTTTTCCGGGGGGAGCCATAATGTTGACCATACCACTCCCCTGGCACAGCGTTGGGGAGGCTGGTATGTCACCGGAACACATGGAGGCCAGAAGCATCAGGGAAACCTGGTCATCCGCAGCCAGGAAGTTCCGCGCGATGTCGATAATTCCCAGGGGCAAAACGTCGTCGAACTCAAGGATCGCTTCAAGGTCGACAATTATCTGACACCGCACAGCGACATTGTCGCCCTGATGGTTCTCGAGCATCAGTTGCTCGTCCATAACCGGATGGTCAAGGCCAGCTTCACCACGCAGCAGGCCCTCGATTATGAGGTCACCCTGAATCGCGCGCTGAATGAACCGGAAGGACAGCGGCGGGAAAGCACAACGCGCCGCATTGCCAGTGCGGGGGATGCCTTGATTGAAGCCCTGTTGTTTAACGAGGAAGTCGTGCTGACGGAACCGATTGCCGGAACATCAGGATTTTCCGAACAATTTTCTGGCCGAGGGCCGAAAGATTCCAAGGGGCGCTCGCTCCGGGACTTTGACCTGAAACGTCGCTTGTTTAAATATCCTTGCAGCTTCCTGATTTATTCCAAAACATTCAATGAGCTTCCGCCCGCAATGAGGGAATATGTCTGGCAGGAGCTCTGGGAAATTCTGGCGAATCAGAAGAAGGCCGAGAAATTTGCCTATCTCAGTGCGGAAGACCGGAAAGCCATTCTGGAAATTCTGCGGGAGACAAAAACCGATCTCCCCCCCTGCTGGCAAGGCCAGGCCACGACGGCCTCGGGAAAAGACGCTCTTCCGTCAACCAGGGGATCATAGCTCCAAACCACCTTGTGCAAAAAGGTGACCTGTGTGTGTCGACATTATTTCATCCTGGCAATGTCGACGACGAATTTCACAACCCTCAACAAATTTTTTTACAATCTGTTGAGGGAATTTTTCTCTTGTATGGCTCTGCAAAAGCTTTTTCCTCACGGAAATTCGGCCCGCTTGTTGCCGGTGATGCCTGGCTGAGGGGCGGTCCCCCTTGAGATGTCCGCAAAAGCGTGATAGGGTAATGGGAGTGAAAGAAATGATGGTCCTTCCCGGCGGTGTCGCGGACATCGATTTCAAGCATCGGCCTCAAGTTGATGGGGCCCACCGCAGGGAATTTCGTAACCGGTCCATTCAGGTCACGGTGAGAATGAAGCGATGCACTCTCGCTCAATCAATAAGGAGTAACAGATGGCATCAACGCGAGCCCCCGCTGTCGCGGAAATCCTGTGGGAATTGAAACGAGTTGACAAAGTTGCCAAATACAGCGTCATCGCCGAACGGGCGGGATTCAGCGCGGGCGCAAATGGACGGGCCATGGTGACCTGCCTGGCAACGATTCAAAAAGAATGGCCGCATCTGCAGGCCTGGCGGGCTATTCGCGATGATGGAACCGTCCAGACAAATAGTGCACAGTCCCGGGAACTGGAACAATGGGGAGCCAAACTCACTCCCGATTCCGAAGCTGGCCGCTCCAGCGTCCTGATCGATGAAGATCGTGTTATGATCTGGGATGATGCCGAAGGGAATGCGGGAAGCACGCTGCAGGCAGCAACCCCCAAACCCGAATAAGCAGCCTGAATGATCGGGGATAACCTTCTGTTTGTCTTGGCTGGCTCTCGAGCCGTCTCCGCAGGTTCCTTGACCTGCTCGCCCCATCTTCCTCAACCTGTCTATCCAGGTTTGATGGGTCGAATTGCTCAAGGCAAAAACCGTATGGTCAAATTTCTTCGGATTGTCTCTTTGTTGTCCGCATTTCTGGCGAGGGTCTCTTGCGGACTCAGTGCTGCTTGAACGCCCGCTGACAACATCGAACAGGCTTGGTGGGTGACCTGAGCGTTTTTTCCAGAAGGACGTTCGGACCTGCATGGATTACCACCATTCATGGCGTTCCGGGATTCGTTGCCCGGAATGTCTGCCGGGAAGAAAAACTCCAACGCGTCTCCCTCCCCCCAGAAAAGGTACGGGGAGCATTCTGTATTGAATCAGACATCAACATTTTCCGGCTCAGCTCATTGTCCCCGGAAAATTCTTCTTGACCGGATGCGGATGGCTGGATGTCTTCGACGATTTCGTCGATCATGGCCTTTTTGTGGGGAAGTCGCGCCGCGGCCACTCGCTCCATTTCACACGTTTCAGATTGAGCAGCCGGATTGCTCAAACAGGATGTACAGGTTCGATGGCGAAGGATTTTTTGCAGGGTGCTCAGGATCGTTACGACGTCATCGTGATTGGCTCAGGCCTCGCGGGACTGACGGGAGCCAATGTCCTGGCGAAACAGGGATATTCGGTTCTGCTGTTGGAACACCATTATCAGCTGGGAGGGATGGCCACCTGGTTCAAACGCCGTGGCGGACATATCTTTGATATTTCCCTGCATGGCTTCCCGGTCGGCATGATCAAGAGCTGCCGAAAATACTGGACGCCGGAAATCGCGGAAAGCATTGTCCAGCTCAAAGGGATTCGGTTCGAAAATCCTCAGTTCTCGTTGCGGACTTCGTTTACCCGTGAAGACTTCACCCGCATTATCACCAGCCAGTTCCAGATTCCGCAGGCGACAGTGGATGAATTTTTCACCACCGCCCGCCAGATGAATTTCTTTGATGACCAGAGCACGACCACGCGGCAACTGTTCGAACGCTTTTTTCCCGGTCGCAGCGACGTGGTCCGGTTGCTCATGGAACCGATTACCTATGCCAACGGGTCCACGCTGGAAGACCCGGCAATCACATACGGCATCGTCTTCAGCAACTTCATGAGCAAGGGGGTCTATACGTTCCGGGGAGGAACGGACCTGCTGATCACGAAGATGAAGGAAGAACTGGAGAAGAATGGCGTTGATCTGCGGATTCGATCACTGGTGGAAAAAATCGAAGTCGATCCGCATCGAAAAGTTCAGGCTGTTCACGTCAACGGGAAACGGATCGAATGTGGTGCGGTGCTCTCCAACGCCAATATCAAAGCCACTCTGTTGCAATTGGTCGGTGAAGAATATCTCGATCCTGATTACGTCGAAGAAGCCCGGGCGGTCCGCTTGAATAATTCCAGTTGCCAGGTTTATATCGGCCTGAAACCGGGAGAAGGTTTTCCCGACTGTGGCGACCTGCTGTTCCATTCCGAACATCAGGGATTTGACATTGAAGCAATGCTGTCGATGAACGTCAGCAGCCGGACGTTTTCGTTCTATTATCCGGAGACTCGTCCGGGTTCCAATCGCTGGCTGATCGTCTCTTCGACGAATGCCAATTATCGTGACTGGGCCGACCTCCCCGAGGATCAGTACGAGTTTGAAAAGAAGAAACTCTGCGAATCGACCATTGACTGTCTCGAAAAATATATTCCGGACATCCGGCAGAAGATTGACTGGGTGGAAGCCTCCACTCCCCGCACGTTCCAGTATTACACGCGGCATCTGCAAGGGGCCAGCTTCGGGACGAAATTCGAAGGGCTCAAAGTCTCGCAGGAGATGCCGGAACACATCTCCGGGCTGTTCCATGCCGGATCCGTGGGAATCATCATGTCCGGCTGGCTGGGCGCGGTGAATTACGGCGTGATTGTCGCCAACGAACTCGACAAATACCTCACCCCGAAGGCTGCGGTCTGCTGATCATCTGGTCATCGCAATAAACGTGACTAACATGACTGGAGTGACATCCGGTGCAATTGCATCGGTTCCTAATTCTGGCTGTATTTCAGCCGGGCGGACGGCCGGGCGGGGCCGAGGGGGGCTTGCAGATAATTCCGCGAGCAGGTGGGGCACAATTCAAATTGAAATTTGCGCGGCGCCACTTCCGAAAAATCTTCGGCGGTGGAAGATCCGCTGGAGGCGATCAGATCGGCGATAAATTCGAGATGATCGACATCCAGATCCTCTTCCGTAATTTGTTCCGGATCAAACGCAGGAGCGACTTCGATCTTGGCAACAAAATGCTGTTGTCCCATCGATCGTCCACACAGATCACACGTATAGTGGATCATTGTTGCTAATGCCTTTCGCGAATGAGACCGGTCCCGCCGGTCTCTGCTGAGTGAGTGGTGCGCCACTCTGTCCTGACAGGTTTTGGAGCCGCGTCCGCAGGCTCGCTGACGACAAACTTTTCAATCTGTCAATTCAGTATGGAAGTTCCCAATAGATCAAGAGATGCTGAAGTTCCACGCACCTGTTTCTTCGATCAAGATTGGTTTTTGTTTCCCGTCATCTTCTACAGCAATGTTGATAATGTTGATGCCGAAAGAGACAACGAGGAAGGAGACAATGAGGATCGTTCAGGTGATGGAAGTCCCGGATGAAAACGGCATGTTGTTCCCGGGAACCGTCCCGGAAGACCAACCCACTGCCGCCGGCTGATCGGACAATGGAATGCGTCCGAGTTCAAATGGCTGGATTGATTTAACCAAAATTTCATCGGCCATGAAAGGGAGAATGCCGCGATTTTTGAGGGTTGGGAAACATGTCTGTTTGGACTTGATTTTTTACTTGCCAGGAAGCTCAACAATTCCTTTCCATCCAGGCGGAGCAGTGCGATTGTGCTGGGTGATCAGGGCCAACAGGAAATCCTGTGCCTGATCGCTGGACGGAATTTCATGCAATGCCCGATAGGCCTCTTCCCAGTGTCCTTCCTGAAAGTGGCGGACCCCTTCTTCAAATCTCAACAACTGGGCATCCGTCAGGTCGGAATCTTGGCCAGCGGGAGGGAGCAACTCGCTGACGACCAGCGGGGTCTCCATGCCATAGGGCCGAACCTGGGCGAGGTGTCGAATCCGTCCTTCCTGAGCGGAGAGGCCGTCCCGGGCGAGTTGAGCGGTGGCTGCATCGAGGATCACCGGAACTCGCAACCGCTTGGTCATTCCTTCCAGCCGACTGGCCAGGTTGACCACGGGGCCAAACACCGTGACGGAAATGCGCCCCCCCGTTCCGATCTTACCGGCCACGGCGCGGCCATGCGCGATCCCGATTCCCACACGAAAATCCGCCAGTGCATGATGTCTGTTGCGTTGAATTCGCAGAAATTCCCGCCGAATCTCCAGCGCGGCACGACAGGCTTTTAACGGCGCTTCCTCTGAAGGAAACGGCCATCCCCAGAATCCCAGCACGGCGTCTCCCAGAAAATCCCCCGTCACACCGCCATGGTTTAAAATGGCTGTTGTCATGATCTCCAGGGCCGCGTTCACGCGCGTCAGCAACCCCTGCAAATCGTTCATCATTTCTTCCGCGTGCTGGCTGAACCCCCGCAGATCGCAAAACAACACCGTGACCGAACAGATTCGCGGTTGCAGCAGATCGACATTCAGCTCCCCTTTTCGCCCCGTCTCTTCCAGCGCCTTCAAAATCGGTGGAGAGAGAAACTGGCGAAGGACGGACAACTGTCCTTCCATGCGGTTTGTCCGTTCCGAAGAACTAATCACTTCGCCGATCAACTGGGCAAAGCGAACATCCGATTTCAGGTTCCGTTGCAGCGGGTTCAACTCGGAAAAGGATTGATCCAGTTTTCCAGCGACATAAATTCCCCAGCGGGAGTCCTCTGTTCGCGCCACTGGAGTGCAGAACGACCAGTCAAATTCTGACTGGACGGTATATTCCGAAGCCTGCTCGACATTTTTTTCCCAGACGTGCAGGATCGAATGCCAGGCGTGCATGGCATCGCGAATCAGGCTGATGCTGGGCCGAAACGTCCCCTGCGTTTCCTGTCGCCGATCCCAGGCCATCACTTTAACGGCGTCTCGATCATCCAGACTCACAACGGCGGCTGCCTCCGCGTGGGGAATTCCCGCCAGCACCAGCGCGACGAGATTCGCTGACTGCTCTTCCTGATTCAGGGCCATGCCAATCACAGCCGGCAGGCGTGCCAGAGCTTCCATCCGCCGGTCGGAATCTTCGAATTGAACCTGCTGCAACTCCAGATGCGAAAACGAAATCTCCTGCACCGGATGATCCGGCAAGGGGGACATTGGCTGGAGTTCCTGGATCAAAAAACTCGTCTGACCGATGACAAACTTCTCCCCCGACGTCAACGTGGCGGAATCGACCGGCTTTCCATCAATGAAGACCGGGTTCATCGGGCTTGCCATTTTCGTCATCGCGACATGTGAATCCGTCGTCGACAGAATAACGTGTTCGCGGGACAGCCACATTTCCCAGGGGACGGGAATATCGCAGTCCACAGACCGTCCCACCACGTAATTCTGACCCGCTTCCAGCCGCTGCTTGGCCCGTTGTTGGGGATCCTTCCCCTGAACCAGAATTTGCCACATCGCCAGAGAGCCCCTTGTGAACGGAACGATTTTGAGCCGGGTCAGCAGATCAGGAAACAGAGAATCGAATCAACGTCAAGTCTTTCCTGGATTCTCAATTCTCTCTTTCTTTTTCTTCACTTCGGAAGAAGCTGTCAAACCTGGGACCGGGAGACATTTCCTGTCTCCAGGGGAATATCGGACGCCTGCAAGGCGCTCAGGCGCAATTGACCGCAGGCCGCGTCAATATCGGCCCCTTTGCGTTTTCGAACAGTGGCATTCACGCCGGCATTCCGCAGTGTATTGACAAAGTGTTGCGTTCGCGGACTTCCCGGGGCTTCCAGGGCAATCGTGGAGACGGAATTCATCGGGATCAGGTTCACGTGGGCATTTCGCCGTCGCAGCAGATGCCCCAGTTCTTCCGCATGTTGATCCTGATCGTTGACTCCGGCCAGGAGAACGTATTCATAGGTAATTCGTCGGCCCGTGAGTGCGAAGTAATCATCCGCTGCCGAGAGGATATCGGCGATTCCAATGTTCTTGTTCACTGGCACAATCTCATTCCGCAGGGAATCATTGGGGGCATGTAGCGAGACCGCCAAGTGAAACGGGATATCCGTGGCGGCCAGTTCACGAATTTTCTCCGGCAGCCCCACAGTCGAGACCGTGATTCTTCGGGCGCCGAGTCCCATCCCGCCGGGATCGTTGAGCGTCCGCAGTGCGGGGAGAAGAGCCTTCAAATTCGCCAGTGGCTCTCCCATTCCCATCACCACCACGTTGGTAATCCGCTCCGCCAGGGGAAGCAGGCGGTCCAGGCGCAGGATCTGATCCAGAATTTCTCCGGTCGTTAGATTACGTTTGACTCCCAGCAGCCCGCTCGCGCAGAACACGCATCCCATCGCGCAGCCCACCTGCGTGCTGATGCAGACTGTCCGTCGATCTTCTTCCCGCATCAGAACGCATTCCAGCGTTTCGCCATCGCGAAGTTCCAGCAGGAGTTTTTCCGTCCCATCGCGGGAAATGAGATGGCGGACAATGTGCGTGGCGAAAAAATCAAATTCACTCGCCAGTGCTCCCCGCATTTTCGCGGGAATGTCATGCATGGAATCGAAATCGTGGACTCGTTTTCCGAAAACCCATCGCCGGATTTGATCAGCGCGATAGCCCCCGCCGCGCGAGGCACACCATTCTTTCAATTCCTCGCGGGAAAGATCAGTCAGGAGGGGACGGAAACGGGTCTGGATGGACATGGCACTTCATGGGAGAAAAGATGGTTTCTCTCATTCTATCCGAAGTTCCCCGAGGGGACATCCCTTCTGTTCCATCCAGCTTGTCTCCGCTGGCTGATCCGGTTCGGCTCAAATTTTTCCGAATCCCATGAAGCGGGAGTCCGGGAACGAAGACGGGACGGGTTTCAGTCGCGGTTGATTTCGCAGATTTCGACTTCGAAGATCAACGTGGCATTGGCGGGAATTGTATCCGTCACTCCTTTTTCGCCGTAGGCCAGTTTGGGGGGAATAATCATTCGCCGGCGGCCCCCCGCCTTCATGCTCTGAATTCCTTCTTGCAGACCGCCGATCAGGCCAGTCAGCGAGACTTCGACGGGTTCTCCCAGGTCTCGGGTATCCGTGAACCGCTTGCCGGTTGCCAGTTGGCCGACGTAATGGAGTTTCACAGACTTGGCGTCTCCCACCGTGTCGCCGTTCCCGGGAACCAGATCAACATACTGCAACCCGGAGGGAGTATGGACGGACAGATCCTGGATTTCAATATGGCGGAAATCGACTTGCGTGGAATGGCTTTGCAGCGCCAGATGACCTGTTGGAGGTCTTTGCGAGAGGAGATGGGCTCCCTGGGAAGTATTTGTCGGCGGCAGGGTATTCAATCGGAGCTGATTGACAACCTCGCCATTGATTTTGACGGTCAATTCATCTCCCAGGCATTGAATTTCGCAGGAATTCCATTCATTGGCGGGCTGCAAACGGGCTTTTCGAGTGGCCGCGGCCTGGTAGTACACGCTGCCGGTGTATTGATCGGCCCGCAGATTGGCATATTTTGGAGAGTGATCGTCCAGCAGCTGAATTTCGATCCCGGTGAACGTCGGATTTCCGGAATCCGGAGCCCGCAACCCGATCCCGGTATTTCCTCCGGATTGAAGCCGATATTCCAGCCGCAGGACAAAGTCGCTGTATTCCGCTTCCGTGCGTAACCAGCCTCCTGTCGCGGAAAGACAACGGATCACGTCTCCATCTCGCCGCCAGGCGGAGGCCTTTCCTTCATGAACCAACCAGCCATCCAGACCGGTGCCGACGATCAGCGGGATAAAAGGTTGATTGGAGATGGGTTGGACGAACTGGAATTCACGGGTAGGATGCGGTTCGATTTTTCCGGGAGAGGCTGCGGCCGATGCCGTGGTCTGAATGACCTCATCCGCAGCCAATGCCAGGGGCGACATCCATAACGGGAGAGAGCATGTCAAACAGTACAGGGATTTTGAATACGTCACGTTCGCTGAATTCCTGTCGCTGAAAAACCCGCCGTCTGAAGTCGCGCATCCGGAAGAATAAACTCCTTGCCGTTCCGGAAACAGAACGGCGACGTCGCAACGGGCGGACCGTATCATTCCTTTGCGATTCTGACATCGCCGAAAATCGCTTTTTGGAATCCGCATCTTCCCGGCGGCGAACATTGCCGGTTGGAGGAAAAGAAAGAGGAACTCCAAATGCCCATTGCATTGACAGAGCCTCCTATTCCCTGCCTTTCCACACCACTCCCGCGATCCAGGCCGCGAGGCCAAGCAGGGAAATGGTCATCCCGAGGAAAATGCTTCGCGGGCGGTACACCCATTCCACGGTCTGTTGGGAATTTCCTGAGGTTTGCGGGGTCAAATGGACGCCGCGAAACAGGCCGTCAATGGGAACAGCTGCCTGGTGGGGAGATTGGAGTCGCCAGCCGGGATAGTCGAGATCACGGAGGACGAGCGTGCAATCCCTTGTGCAGTCCACGTCAATCCGGACACGTTGCGGCTCCAGGATGACATGCCGGATCTGATTGGAAAGCAGTTGTCCGGTCGATGTGTCGACCAGGGAAATGCGTCCCGGAGAATCTTCCAGTTCATATAGGAAAAACGGAGTCTGTTTGCCCAAAGCCACCTGCAACATGCGATCGGCCCATTCTCCCCGGGCAATGACCGGCCATTTTCCAGGAGGAAGGGCTGTTTCCAGCAGGAGGTGGGTCACACCGAATTTTCGCAGCCGTTCACATTCCTCTTTGATCACGGAGTCGTCGACCGCATCAAAATCAAATTTCATGATCTCCGATTCATAAATCTCCGGACCCAGACCCAGATAGACGGGAAGGGCGGAAACCCCCAGCAAGGTCGGCAGATTGGCTCCCGGTGCATAGATCCGAACCGGAAGGAGGGCCTCCGCGAAATAGCGCCGCAAAGGGCTTTCATCGCGGAACTTGAGTGGCGGGCCATCGAGCATCACTGCGTAAAACACTTTTCGACCGAGATAGGGGGCAATCCCGAAATTATATTGCCGGCTTGCGGTCCAGAGATCGGCCATCGTCAATAGCAACAAGGCTCCCGTCAGCACAAAACGGCTTTTGAACTTGCCGTCCATCCGTTGCAAAACAGCGTCGAGTCCCGCTCCCCCCAGCAGGCTGATTGCCAGAGCTGCGGTGATGGAATAACGTCCGGGACCGCGGAAAAAATTCAACCCGGGCAACCACGGAAACAGTTCCATCGGCCAGCCGGTGGCCATGATCAGTGCTCCGATCGCCAGCAGGCTCCATCCCCACGGAGATCGAAATCCGTGTCCTCGCCGAAACTGAGGATGCAGCAAGGCCAGTAATGCGAGCATCAGCGTGAGCAGGCCCACATAGAGTTGAGCTTCCACCTGGTTGGTCGCATTGGGAACCCGCAACCACTGGCAGGCGGCCAGTCGTTCATCCATCGTCCCGTTTCCAGCAGACCAGGCCCATGGCATCCAGAGTTGAGAGAGCGCCTGAATGGGAAGATGTCCGTATGTGGGAGCGAAAATTTTGTTGACGTCCTGTCGCTGACTGAGCGTCTTCAATTCCCAGGTCGGAATCAGTTGGACTGCCGCAAGTAAAAAACCGCCGATCACGGCAATCCATAGCAGAATCGAACGCCTCCAGCCGGACCGGGTTTCGTTCTCATGAACATTCGGACGAGGTGTTTGTTGACGGAGGGGGACGAGCCATGGGAAGGGGATCAGCGTCAGCAGGGTGATGAACGCCAGATTGTAGTGTCCGGCCAGAAGATCCAGCCCGAGAAAAAGCGATAGAATCAGCAGATAAGAACGCCGGGATGTTTGCAGATATGCCGTGGCCGCCCAAAGAATCCAGACAAACCAGGCGCCGCCGATAATGGCCCATTCCAGGCAGATCCGGGCAGGAAACCAGCCGTACACAAAGGCGGTGGCTGCCAGCAGGCTCCCTCCGGTTTGCAATCCCCATCGCCGCGCCAGAAAATATGTGCCGCAAAAAGCCAGCAGGTAGTGCCCCAATTGACTCATGTTGTATGCGGTATTGACCGCGAAGGTGGAAAACAGGATCAGATTGGGGGGATACAGGGCTCCGGTCTGGCTTTCCCCCAGGACGGGATATCCGAACCCCACCAGCGAATTCCAGAACGGAATGATTCCCACCCGCAGGCTTTCGGCAAGATAGACTTTCTGCGGCATGTAATACGGATAGAGATCCCCGCCCACGAGTCCTCCTCCCGCCCATAACGGACCCCAGAAGATCCGACACAGAAGGATTCCCCAGACAGCCAGCAGAGAACTTTCCCTTTTCCACGAAGTGTGACGGGGGATCCCGGGGGAACTCGCGGGAAGGGCGACCGGCGAAAGGGAAGACGGAGAACGTTTTTGAGGGCGTGAAGAGGACATATCGCCGTGATCATCCAACTTTGGTACGGCAGCTGCAACTGAGAACCTGAGTTGTGGAAAACCGTTCACGAAGAGCGTTCTTTTCCCGTCAACTTCTGAAACAGGGAGTTGAAAAAAGCAGGAAAACACGAACAATTCGTTGTGTTTTCAGAAATCGGGTCGTCGGGTCAGAATCGCGGCATTGTGATTTTGACAATTCGTCGATGTAACTTTTTCAAAAGGCAGGAAGCCGACTGATGCTGCTACGGAAACTTTTTGATTTGCCTTTCTGTGGGGATCCCGCTTTCCCTGCCCGAATTCTGAACGCCATTCCAGGAAATTCCCCGTCTGAGCGGAGTTGAATTGCCTGCCGGCAGCGCTCGAAGACCTGGAGAGGTCTGCTGTCGGCAAGTGATCAGGTCCGTTGTCATGGAACCGGAACCGCGTGGTCGCTGTTCTGGATTGAGAGATTTACCTGATTGTCTGTCTGGCAATCGGTGGCCCTTTGGACAAGTTCGGGCTTCTCTCGGTTCATACCGTCGCGTTTTCCGGCTTCCCCCGAATTCTCCCGTCATCCCCGTTTCATTGCCATTGCCATCCTTCTTTGAGGATTGGACCTCCGTCTGGAGATTTCTATGCGTTTCGCGACTGTACTGACCACGATTGCCCATCTGGCCACGATTGCCTGTCTGGGAAATACGGCTTCTCTCTTCGCCGCGGAGAGTCGGGGATTGGTTTATGATTTTGGGGCCAAGTGGTGCGGGCCCTGCCAGCAGGTGGCTCCGGTCGTGGAAAAGCTCCAGCGGGAAGGCCTGCCGATCCGGAAAGTTGACATCGATCAGCAACGCAATCTGGCGGATCGGTTTCAAGTCCAGCAGATCCCCACGTTCGTGCTGGTGGTGGATGGGAAAGAAGTCGATCGGGTAACGGGAAAACTGACGGAATCGGATCTCCGGAGAATGGTGGCCCGGATTCCGCAACCGGCTCCTGCCGCAGCCCCGGCATCGCCACAGAATGGGTCATCGCGGGTGGGAGCATCCCGAAGAGGAAATTCCATGTCGATCCCGGTCGACCTTGGAGAGAGTGCCCCGCTGACACGGCCCGCTCCAATGAAGACGGAACCGGCCCTGACCCGCGTCGCGGAAAATGATCAAAAGCATGGGCTGCGCGATCTGCTCTCCCTCGGACGGAAGAAACCTGAAGAAACACCTGCCGTGGTGCGGGGAAATGATTCCAGCCTGCACGAACCGGCTCCTCCAGCAGCGAATGAGGCGGCAATTTCCGCTGAGCCGATGGATTCCAGCGTCCGCATCCGCGTGATCACGAATGGCCGGATCGATCTTGGATCGGGAACGGTCATTTCCAGCAAGGCGGGGTTGACCCGGATTTTGACCTGTGCCCATATCTTCAAGGAATTCACCGATGATTCACGAATTGAAGTCGACGTCTTCGAACGGGGCGGCGCGACTCCTTACACTGCCAGCCTGATCAAGTTCGACCCCACGTCCGATCTCGGACTGATTTCCATCCCAACGGCGAACGTTGTTCCGCAAGTCCGGGTGGCGGGAAAGAAGGCGACTCCGCATGTCGGAGAAATGGTTGCAGCAATTGGTTGCAGCGGCGGAGCCGAACCGACGCGGCAGCAGGCCACCGTGACGGATATCGACAAGTATGAAGGTCCTCACAATCTGCTCTGCACCGGGGTTCCGGTGCGTGGACGGTCCGGCGGCGGATTGTTCAATCAGAACGGGGAGATTATTGGCGTGTGCAGTGCCGCCGATGAGCAGGTGCAACGCGGATTTTATTCCGGATTGCTGGCCATCCACAAATTGCTGGATGAAAACCAGTTGACCGGACTCTATGCTCCGGCAACACCCGCGGCTGCTCCTTCCGCAACCCAAGCCATGCCCGAGCAGAAGCCCTCCGTGGCGGAAATTCCGGCAGAACGGGCTTTTCCGGAGGAGATGATTCATGAAACTGCTCCCGCATCAGTTCCGGTCTCGGCAGCCCCTGCCGGCGGGACATTGGCCCATTCGACGACCGGCCCGGTGGATGTTCAGGCGGGCGACGCGGAAGTGGTTGTGATCATCCGGGATCGCTCCAATCCCGCTGCAGCCAATCGGGTGGTGATTCTTCATGAAGCGAGCCCCAAATTCCTCTCCTATCTCACGGGAGAACTCTCCGAGGGAGAATTGAAAATGGGTCCCTTGGGAGATGTGACGAGCAGCCTGTCAATGCCGGAAATTTCCCATTCGGTCGTTACCCAGGATGCCTGGATGGGCGAGGAAAGCGGGCTGCGCCCCACGACTCTCTCCCAGCTGGTGCAACCGCAGCGATATGTCCGGACCGCCTCCTCCCGACCCATCGAAATCGAAAACAACGGGATTGCTGGTGGCACTTCCAACTTGAAATGACGGGTGAAAAACTCGTTTCATGCCGACCGGTGAATCGGGTTTGCACAAAAACCGTAGCGTCCGCTGTGCGGACCATTGATAATTTATGATTGATTATGGTCCGTACAGCGGATCCTGCTTCTTCGGATCAGGCTGGGAAGTGTTGTCCAATGTCTGAAAATCTTTCCCCCTGGCTTGATCCCCGCTGGAGACAGCAGACACGGCTGATCCTGAATTCCTACCGTCACTGGCTCGGAAAGGAATTCATTCCGCACTTGGCCTCGGATGAAGAACAGGCCCACATTCTGTTCGAAGCTCCGTTTGTTGTCGTCTCCCATGGCACGCAGGCGGACCCGGTGCTGAACTATGCGAACAGGACCGCCTTGACGCTCTGGGAAATGGACCTTCCCACGTTTCTCAAAACGCCATCACGTCTGACCGCCGAACCGGTGCATCGCGACGAACGGGCTCGATTGCTGGAACGGACCACCCGCAATGGCTATGTCGATGACTATTCGGGAATTCGCATCAGCCGAACCGGAAAACGGTTTCGGATTGACCAGGCCATTGTGTGGAATCTGATTGATGGCGACGAACGTTATGCGGGCCAGGCGGCCACGTTTTCCCATTGGACGGAATTACCGTCCCAGGCAGAAGTGTCTGCTTGATCCAGCCATCAGGTTCCGAAAAGGCATCTGCTTTCGCGCCTTCCGTTATTCTTTCCGCATGGGGCGGGTCATCAGCTGGTCGGTCGCTGCCTGGGGGGAGAGTCCTTCAAAGAGCACGCGGTAGACCTGTTCCGTGATCGGCATGTCGATTCCATTTTTCTCTGCCAGGTGGAAGACCGCGCGCGTGGTGCTCACTCCTTCCGCCACGGATTCCATGGAATTGAGGATTTCCGCCAGGGTTTCCCCTTTTCCCAGCCGTTCACCCACCAGGCGATTCCGGCCATACGGACTGATGCAGGTCGTGATCAAATCGCCGATTCCCGCCAGGCCCGCGAAGGTTTCCGGTTCCGCTCCCAGGGCAATGCCAAACCGGCTGATTTCCACAATCCCCCGAGTCATTAAGGCGGACTTGGCGTTGTCGCCGTATCCCAGTCCATCGGAAATTCCCGCAGCAATACCAATAATGTTTTTGAGTGCCCCTGCCAGTTCCGCACCGATCAGATCCTGATTGGTGTAGACACGGAAGCGATCGGTTGCCAGCAGGGACTGGACCTGTTTGGACAGGGCCACGTCTCCACTGGCAATCACGACGCTGGCGGGAAGTCGTCGGGCGATTTCTTCCGCATGGCTGGGACCTGTCAATGAAAGGACGACACGGTTGCCGATGGTCTCTTCGATGATCTGGCTCGGCCGCAGGAAGGTCTCGTTTTCAATTCCTTTCACCACGCTGATCACCGGCCGATTTCCGGTCAGGGCGTCTTTAAACGTCTCCAGCGTGGCTCGCAGATACTGCGATGGAATCGCCGCCACGAGAAATTCCGCCCCTTCAATCGCCTGCTGAATATCATGCGTGAATTCCACGGAATCGGGGATCCGGATGCCGGGAAGAAGTTTTTCATTGATCCGTTGCCGGCGCAGCTGTTCGGCTTTTTCTTCGGTTCTCGCCCAGATGGCAACATCCTGTCCAGCATGGTCTGCCAGCAGAATGGCAATGGCGGTGGCCATGGCCCCGGAACCGAGAATCGTGATCTTGATAGGCATCAACATTCCATTGGTCGAACATCAAACAGGAAGCAGGGAGTCATTCCCCCCCTGGCTGGTGTTCGATCATGGCGATGATGTCAGGTTCGTTCAACCGACATTTTCGTTACGACCGATTTTTTCCGAATGAATCAATGCAAACTTCGCAACACCTGAAAAGTTGCCAACGCGGCCGCTGAGATGGGAGCTAGATTCAATACAGTTGACGTTGTTTCAGGAGGCTTTTTCATGCAGAATCCCGCTCTCGAAAATACCCCGTTCGTGGACCGCCGTCAGGGATCCGCCCATGGCGCCCAGCCATTCCGCGAACGGCGGCAATTCTCGGACTCCCGCAATTCCCAGCGTCCCGAAGTGGATGAATTCGCCAAAGCAGTCGACGCTTACAAGTTGCTGCACCGGCGACGGTTCATCACCTTCGAAGAGCTGTACGATATTATGGTCTCGCTGGGCTATCACAAATAAGTGATCTGTCCCCCTGGTTCAGCCACTTGTTTTCGCGCAACCTGCGCGACGGCCCCGCTTGAATGCAGATTCTTGCGTTGACTGTTGTTGTCGTCATCGCTGGATCGTTGCGAGTCGATTATCATGACGTGATGAACGATTCCTCTTCCCATTCCAACCCGCCTGCTTCGCGGGAGTCGCTGTCATGGCAAACGCCCCTTCACGGACGTCTGCTGGGAGTCGATTATGGAACCCGGCGAGTGGGACTGGCGATCAGCACGCTGGATCAGAAAATTGCCAGCCCTCTTTCCACTTATGAACGCTGCCAGGAACAACAGGATCGCCGCTATTTTCGCACGCTGATGGAGGAATATCAGGTGCGAGGCATTGTGCTGGGGCTTCCCATCCACGTGAACGGCGCGGAAGGCTCCAAAGCCTGGGAATCGCGGCAGTATGGAAAATGGCTCGCCCAACTGACTGGCCTCCCCATCGATTTCTGGGACGAACGCTTCACATCCGCCGTCGCGGAAGATTTTATGCTGGCTGCCAATCTGACCCGGCAACAACGGAAGAAACGGGTGGATAAGATCGCGGCCCAGATCATCCTGCAATCGTTTCTGGATCGTCGCCAAGCGGTTCGGCACCGTGAAAACCAGGACGAAGAACCGACTTCAGAAATTCCACCCGATTTCGGAGAAGACATTTCTTTCTGATCCGGGATGTTCACCGTAATCGGCTCAAACTGCGCTTTTACCCCCGTGTCGGGCAAAAATCGCCGAACATCTCCATTTTCAAGCAAATCAATTGCCGAAATTGCCGATTCAAAGGGCAGGATCACCACGACGTGCTGACCGGTTTCGATCGGCACCGCAGGCCGTGGTCGTCCTCTCGACCAAACTTCGACGACCGCAGGAGTTGTTTCGTGATTCGCCTTTTCTTTCCCTGTCTGGCTGTCCTGTTGCTGGCCCCCGGATGCCAGACAACTTCGTCCAATTCAGCCTCTTCCAAATTGGCCCCTTTGGCGTTCTGGCGTCCGAAAACGGAGATTCCAGCGGAACCGCAGCCCCAAGATTCGCTCTCTCTCGATTCTCCCTACGACAGCCGGATGACATCTCGCCCGGAACGATCCTATCCGATGCCGCAGACACGCCCGGATGGGATTCCTCCCGCCCCGTCATTCGATGAACCACAACCGACGCTGACTCCTCCACACCTGTTTCCCATGCAGTGAACTCGTGGCTGGAATTGAGCGCCGGTCACATACGACCAGATGAATTCAGGAACCCCGTTTTTGAAATCAGATCCGCGATTATCCTCTATTTCACAATAGTCAATGCGGCATAACGTTATTGTCCCAAGATGGTTATGGTTTTTGTGAGGGTTTTCAATCTTCCTGGAACCATTTGGGGATTCCGTCTCGAAAAGCGCTCTCGACCCACTTTTCCGGTTTCCGGTACATTCTGCCGGTGGAATTTTCAGCCCGCCTCCGGGGGGCGGTCTGTTCATGGAAATTGAAGTTCTGTTGGAAGATCATCGGAAACCGGACGTTTCATCATGCCGTCGGCAGGGAGTGCCACACACGATCGAATGACGTTTGTCCACAACCTGGGCAAGCTCGTTCTCGATCTGTTCATTCTGGCGGGCGATCTGACCTTATTCACGTTGCAGATGCTGCGGTGGATCGTCCCCGGGTGGCCGCGGGCCAATGTTCTGTGGCCGGTCATGTACCAGATCGGCGTTCAAAGCGTTCCGGTGATTCTTGTGACTGGCGGCTTCATCGGCATGGTGCTTGCCGTTCAGGCCTATGAACAGTTCGCCATGATGCACATGGAGAACCAGCTCGGCACGGTGGTGAATGTCACCCTGTTGAAAGAACTGGGACCGGTCTTGGCAGCTGTGATGCTGGCGGGGCGGGTCGGGAGTTCGATGTCGGCCCAACTGGGGACAATGCGCGTCACCGAGCAGATTGATGCCTTGACCGCACTCGGAGCGAATCCCATCGCCTACCTGGTTGTGCCCCGATTTCTGGCCTGTTTTCTGCTGATTCCGATGTTGACGCTGTTTGCGGACGGCATCGGCGTCCTCTCCGGATGGTGGTTCAGCACCCGTGTTCTGGGGGTCAACAGTTTTTATTACTGGCATTATTCCCGCGCTTTCGTGAACGCATATGACTTGTGGAGCGGCATCATCAAGAGCGTGTTCTTCGGAGCATCGATCTCGCTGATCTCCTGCCATCGCGGTTTTCACAGCCGGGCGGGAGCCGAAGGGGTGGGACAAGCAGCCACGGAAGCCTTTGTCTACTCTTTTATCGTAATTCTGGCCCTCGATTTTCTGCTCGGATTTTTCCTGATGGAACTGTTCAACGTCCTGTTTCCCAAACTGGTGATCATCTGATTCTCCGATGTCGACACTTGTAGAACTTTGTCAGATCCAGATGCGTTTCGGTCCGCAGGCCATTCTGCGGGACATTCACCTGGAAGTGGAAGCGGGAAAGACGCTCGTCCTGATTGGCGAATCGGGATGCGGCAAAAGCGTAACCATGAAGCTGATGATGAACCTGCTGCGTCCCACTTCCGGCGAAGTGCTCTGGGAAGGTCGTCGTGTCGACGACCTCAGCGAACGGGAACTTGTCCTGCGGCGGCTCAAATTCGGCTATCTCTTTCAGGGGGGAGCCCTTTTCGACAGCCTGAGCGTCTTCGAAAATGTTGCCTTCAGCCTGAGACAGAATACAACACTCAACGAGACCACCATTACAGACATCGTGCGGGAGCGCCTGCGGGATGTGGGACTCGAAATGCACGTCGTCGGACGAAAAAAGCCAGCGGAACTTTCCGGTGGAATGCGAAAACGGGTTGGCCTCGCTCGGGCACTGGCCATCGATCCGGATGTCATGCTGTATGACGAACCAACCACCGGACTGGACCCCATTATGAGTGATGTGATCAATGAACTGATCCTGCGGACGCGGGAACGCCGGGGAGTGACGAGCATCGTTGTCACGCATGACATGCACACGGTCCGCAAAGTGGCTGACCGGGTCGTGATGCTTTATCCACTCGCCCGGCTTGCTCCGCACGAACCCCAAATCCTCTTTGACGGCACTGCCGAAGAGGTCTTTGAATGTGATGATTCCCGTGTTTCGCAGTTCGTTCGCGGAGAAGCCCGGGAACGCCTGTTGGAACTCAGCGCTGCCTGATTCGATCCGGAAAAGCAGTTTCCGCATCAATCCCATCAGCCAGTTTCCATTTTCCTGTTGCCATACTCACCGTCATGAATGAACGTCAGCTGCAATTTCGTGTCGGGATCTTTGTCCTCCTGGCGGTCGTGGTCGGAGCGGTCCTGATTTTTCAATTCAGTGAGCTGAAAAATTTGTGGCGGACAACATACCCGCTGGCGGTTCACTTCGAAGAAATTCCGGGCCTGCATCTGGGAAGTCCCGTGAAGCAGAACGGCATTGTCATCGGAAATGTGGAAGAAATCGTGCTGGACGAAGAAGCGGGCGGCGTCCTGGTGATCGTCAATATCTATGGAGATTATCAGCTCCGTTCCGATGCTCAGCCACACGTGGCCCGATCGTTATTTGGAGATTCGAAAATCGAATTCTCCGCGGGACGGTCCACGCAGTTCATTCCTCCCCGGTCCCGATTGGAGGGTCTGGCAGCCAGTGATCCGCTGCAAGTCATCGAGCGTTTGGAACATACCGTTAATACGACATTAACATCTTTTGAAGCGACCAGCCGGGAATGGCAGCAGGTCGCCCGGAACGTGAACGATCTGATGACGACCAATCGTGGCAATTTGACGGATGTTGTGGAACGGGCTGCCGTTTCGCTGGATACATTCCACAAGACCATGAACAATGCTTCCGTCACTTTTGAAGAAGCGGGAAAGACACTGAAAGTGGCCAGCAGCACACTCTCCAACGCGAACGCGCTGCTGGCCGATCCACAGCTTCAGGAAAACCTGAGAAAGACCGCTGCCGAACTCCCAAAACTGGCTGAAGAGACCAAGCGGACAATCGCTTCCGCCCGGGCCAGCATCGAGCAGGTGAATGCCAATCTGGACACGATTCAAAAAGCCACACTCCCCATTGCCGATCAAAGCGACCTGATCGTCCGCAAACTCTCGGGAAGTCTCGTTCAACTGGAATCACTGTTGACGGAACTCAATCATTTTTCACAGGCAGTGAATGCCAAGGACGGAACGCTGATGAAATTCGCGACCGATCCAAATCTCTATCGCAATCTGGAACGCTCGGCGGCGGCATTGACCGTGCTGCTGGAAAACGCACACCCGGTGCTTAACGACGTACGCATTTTTGCCGACAAAGTCGCCCGTCATCCGGAAGTTCTCGGCCTGAGCGGCGCCATGCGGGGCAGCACCGGACTTAAAGAGGACGATAACATCCAGCCGGCGGGGTTCTCAACTCCCGGAAAATAATGCGATTACCGTGGATCGCTGGTCGAGGGCAGCGCGTGCAGGCAGCCGGCGGTTTGAAGAAGCACGCTGAGTTGTTCTGTCTCCACGCGGGTCAGAAGACCCGTTGCCTGAGTGAACATTTCCGGGGTGAGATACCATCGCCCCAGAACGTCGAAGAGACACTCGACGGTGTCGTCCTCCAGTCCATGCTCGCGTTTTAGCGGAACCGCTTCCCGGGGAGGAATGTCCTGGAACTGGCTGAGCAATAAAAACAGCCCTTCCTGGGCAAAATTCAGATGCAATTGCTGGATCTGGTCGGCCAAATGATGATCGATCAGCCGATTGCAGTGAATGGGGCCACGATGCAGGAAACGTCGGGCGACGTCGGGCTCGGATCGAATCAGCCGGGCTGCTGTTTCACACGCAGCATAGACCACGCTCTCATCAAGCAGGCTGGCAGCCACGGGAACCGGAGTGAGGTGTCGCGCCCAGGTCGTCAGCAACAGATCCAGTTGAACTTGAGCGGGAACATTTTTGAGGAACGGAACTTCGGTCAGGAATCCGAAATTTCTCTCCGGGCATAAATCCAGCTGAACAGCCAACTCCAGTCGCTCACGTGTGTCGAGGCACGCCAGTCGAAAGGCAATGTATGTGAGTTCGGTCCGGGCAAGGGAATGTGAGGCAGCGTGAAGCATGTTGCTCATGCTGGCAAAGGGCATACCCTGTTCTCAACAGACTTTTTTGAATCTCCAGCCATTTTTCACAAGATTCGACAAATAGACACGTTACAGATTTCCGCAATCTCCGGACTGGTATTTTCGGGCCAGTTTTCATGTTGCATTCAGGCATCATGATGCGCCCCGTCATCATGGGAAGTGAAATCATCAGGCCTCTGGTGCGGGATAGAAAACGTGAATTTCGTTCCACAGGTGATTTTTGTCCGGCACTTTCCAATTGAAGACAAATTCACGACAATTGCCATGGATCGGGATGGTTTTCAGGAACATGGTTGTGGAAGTGATATTGCCCCCTGTCCGAACCGGTGTTTCTGAATGGGATTCGCTGGTTTCCCGATCGGCTTGCCACGAGTGATTCAATCTGTTTGTTCGGATTGGACTCCCTCATTCAAATTCCCGGAATTGACGTATGAATCGCACTTTTCGGCTCCGTGCTCCGCGTCCCGTCTCCTGGGGGATCGGCTGCTGCCTGGCGATGTCGGCCATGTGGTCGATGGCACAGGAAAGTGCTCCCGCCCCCACTCCGTTGCCGACGTTTACAAAACCGCTTTACCTGGAATGGGGAATCACGACTGCCATGATTGCCCTGGCGATTTTCGTCGTCTGCAGGAAAAGTAATCGAACCTGACCGGCTGATGTCTTCGTCCCTTTCCTCTGCTGCGCCGTCCCGAATTGCCGTGACCGGGATTGGTCTGGTGACTCCGCTGGGGTTAACCCGCGATGAAACCTGGCAAGGTCTGCTGGCCGGTCGCCAGGCGGTGGACTGGTTGCCCAATTCCGTCGTTAATGGAAAGCATTCCGTTCAACCTCCGTTGTTTGGGGCTCGCGTTCCGCTGGAACTCGCTGATCCGGACCGCATGATTTCGTTTGCGAAAATTGCGGCGCGAGAAGCTGTTGCTCAAGCGGGACTTTCTTCCGAAGAGTTGCGGGAAGCAGCCTGCATCATCGGGACCAGCAAAATTGAAATGCAGGCCTTCGACCGGATGATTCGCAACGAAGAGCCCCTTTCGTTTGTCAACGGGATCAATGGGCTGTTCTGTAGCGGTGCCGCTGCCATGGTGGCGGGGGAATTCGGTTGTCAATCGGCCTCATTGACACCGGTCGCAGCCTGCGCCACCGGCCTGTTAAGCCTGATTCAGGCTGCAACCCTGATTCGGTCGGGGCATTGTCTTCTCGCTTTGGCAGGGGCCACGGATTCTTCATTACACGCGGGAGTTTTCGCTTCTTATCGGCGGTTAGGGGTGTTGGCGCGGCCGGGGAATGATCCCGGTTCCTGCTGTCGTCCGTTCGATGAGACGCGAATGGGGTTTGCCGTGGGAGAAGGAGCGGCGGTGATGGTCCTGGAAGACTGGAATCATGCTCTTGCGCGCGGCGCGGACGTTCTCGCGGAATGGGTCGATGGAATTTTTTTGGGAGATGCCTCTGATCTCGTACGAACGGATCGGGAAGGACGCACGATCGGGCATTCCCTGAGCCTTCTACTGTCTCGAAATGATCTTCGCCTGCGAGACATCTCTGCTGTCAATGTTCATGGAACCGGGACCCGCCTCAATGATGCGGCAGAGGCCGCGGCCCTGCGGTCGGTATTCGGTTCGATAAAAAGGCCGATTTACGCATTTGGCCTGAAGGGAGCGATCGGTCACCTGATGGGGGCGGCCGGTGCGGTGGAAACAGCAGCCTGTCTCCTGGCATTAACACATGGTGCATTTCCGGGAACCGTCAATCATAAACATCTTGGGCGCGACCTAGGATATTTCCCCTGTCACTTTAACAATTCGCTTTCGAATGAATCTGAACTGGTGCTCAAGTTGTCATTAGGATTCGGGGGAACGGTGGCAGCGGCTCTGATGCGGAAATTTCCGCGATAATACCGCATTTTGAGAGACGACTGAGCACTTTCAATGCGTCTTTTTGGCATTGATTCGCATGGGGATACAGTTGAATTTCAAATTGATTTCATGCGAGTAATAGGCGGCAAAAAGAAGCTCCTTATTTTCCATAGATTCTCTAATTTTAACTAAGTGAGTGGTTGACAATCATCAAAAACAATGTGAAATCGCGTCGTGTCCCTTGTCGTCGTGACGAACGGGTCAAATCAGTTACTTATATGCTGAGGGAAAATGAAGATGAGTATGAATCGACGAACAATGCTGTCCTACTCCGTGGCGACTGCCGCCCTGGCGCTGACGGGCTGCAAGAAGAAGAAAAAAGTATACACCGTTGTTCAAGTGAAAAATGATGCCGGCGTGATCGTTGAGTCTTTCGATGCAACTGTCGGTGGCATTGATCTTCCCCAGGATGATCCTGTGGCTGTCGGAGCGACTGTGTCCTCGCCGAAACTGAAGATTTCCGGCAAGAAGAGCGGGCAGCTGGCTGACCTCGTCCTGAACGAACTCTTTATCGGCGGAACTGATGTCACGGGGAGCGTCACCGGAGCGACCGGCTTGCAGGTGGTCGCGGGGCAAACAAATCTGTTCACGCTGACTGCAAACGGCACCACTCCAGAAACGTACACTCTGGTGCGCACGTCTCCGTAGTCTTGGAGACTTGCAGCGGCCATGGAGGGAACTGCATTTATGCTCTTCATGAATAACGTGTCCCGTCCGCAAATTTTTATCTGGCGAATGGGTAATCGTTGACAAAGGAGCGACGGATTTCACGGTGAAGGCACGCCCTCACCGTGAAATCGTTTTACTTCATTAAGCAATACGCGCAGGCTGGATGAATCACATTACAAAACCCGGTGTCGAAGATGCGGCATGGCGCAACGAGAGCTCGGAGTTATTTATGAAACACGCTTCGAAACGTGCTTTTCCGATAAGATCTCAGCGGTCAGGATTTACGCTGATTGAGCTCCTCGTTGTGATTGCGATCCTTGGGACATTGATGGCACTGCTGCTCCCAGCAGTCCAGCAGGCCCGGGAAGCGGCCCGCCGCAGCCAATGTAAAAACAATATGCATCAGCTTGCCGTGGCTCTGCACGCTTTTGCCGGAGATAATCAGCGATTCCCGGAAGGAGTTGATTTAAAACTTTCTTTTGGCTGGTGCAACCGGATCCTTCCGCAGCTCGATCAATCGACGATTTACAATCAGATCGACCATACCAAGCAATGGGATGATCTCACGCCGAATGCATCCGGATTTTCCAATCAATCTCTCGTTCAATTGAAACTGCCGGTGATGACCTGCCCGAGCAGTACGCAAGAACGTCCGGGAGGGACGGATTATCGAGGCTGTATTGGGACATCCCTCAACGGTCTGACAGCAGGACATGGATTTGATGACGGCTGGATGTCGGGGTTGCTCGTCCCGATTAATTCAACTCCGCCCGCTCGCAGCAAAGGCGTTTCCTTTGGAGAAATCAGCGATGGAGCCAGTCAGACTTTTTTACTGCTGGAATGCATTGGAGCCGATCCTCCGCTGCCTCTGTGGGGCAATGGGTCCGACAGTATCACGCCCGTTGAAAGTCCGGTGAATGATGACACGGAAGCCGAGGTTATGAAACCGCTTTACGCATCGATCTACAGCTTTCATGTCGGCGGAGGCCATGCGGCATTTGGAGACGGGCATGTCTCATTTCTTTCCAACAGCACGGACCTGAGAGTGCTGGGCTACCTGGCAACTCGTAACAGAGGCGAAGTGGTCGGCAATTCGTTCTGAGCGGAAGCCTGCCAGGCCAGAATGAATTGATTCCAGGGCGGAGTTGTAAAGGGTATCTCACGTGGATCCTGGTGAAACACAAGGAATTCAAGACCGAGTGTGATGGAACAAAGACCGACTGGTCCACATTCACTGCAAAACGCCTGCCGGTCGCCATCGTCAGTAGTCTGTTACCAGTTTCCGATCACTTCGTTACCTTGCCGGGTGGCGAGTTCCCGCCAGAGTATCCGGTCGATCGAACTGGAGACGAATCGCGCACTTCCATCACAGAGCAGAACCTGAACACCGCCGGAATGCATGCTGCGGGCAGCCATGATCGCTTTTTGCTGCTGGAGATTCATGCAGTCCCATGTCGTGGCATTGGGAGAGTAATAATGGTTATAAAGAGTGTTGCCGTAGTTTCCCAGGATCCATTTCGCACCGCGGTCGGGATAGCAATTTCCGGAGCCTGGTGAAGCACAGACAGCGGGTGTCGTGTCATTGCCTCCGGGAATTTCAAGCATGAGACGCTGAATGTCGGATTCGAGGACGCCCGATGATTGCGAGCCGGTCCCGTTCAATCGCTCGCTCATCGCCACTGTATTTGACGAGCCGTCGGTAATGTCGCGAAGCCCGATCCGGGAACCCGTAAAGAAGATGCCGTCCGCGTCAGTCAGCGATCCCCATTGCTGCATGCCGCTTCCCGCATTGGCCGCATAGTTTGTGGATCCGAATTCCGATCCGGGAACTCCACCCGCATAAGGATCGCTGGGACATTGCAGCAGGGGAATGCGGGCTTTTGCTGCCGGCAGGTTGATGGTCCCATCATAAACAACGCCCCCCGCCACGGAGAATGTTGTTGGCGCTTTTTGAAAATCGATGGTCTGCCGAACTGATGTCTGTTCCAGGTGTTCCAGCAGATACGCATATGCGGAAAAGACGCCTGGAAGAGGAGCGCCCCGGCCGGGCGGAAACTGCTGCTTCGTGCTGTGGAAGTTGTGCATCGCAAGCCCCAGCTGACGAAGGTTGTTGCCGCAGGTCATACGCCGGGAAGTCTCTCGCGCCTGCTGAACGGCGGGAAGCAGAATCGCAACGAGAACCGCGATGATCGCAATCACAACACAGAGTTCGATCAAGGTGAATCCGGTCCTCCGTTTTGCATCGCTGCAACGTCTTGAGGAAGCGGCCCACATTGTGAATCTCCCGTGGGCTGAGGGAGAGCCTTCAAATTGCATGACTCATATCCTTCCGCGTACAATTCCTCAAGTGGCCAGATCGGGTGTTCCTGGGGACAATTCCACGAATGTGACAAAAGCGTCCTGCAAACAGGATGGCCATTGGTCACTGGCGGCTCTCAATCAACCGGCTGCTGGATTTCCAGAATAATAATTCGAAGGCCCCCTCCCAGCCCGAACAGGGCGTCGGACTTGTGCAATCTTCCCGGTATGCCTGCATCTTATGAAACATCAGGTTGCCGGGAATTGTGGAACGAAAGGAACTGTTTTGATGAGCCATTGTTTCCGATTCGCTGTCCTCCCGCTCGCTTTGGCGGCATTAACAGCCCTGGCGGATACTCCAAATTCCAGCACCCGCACGCTCACCGGTCAGGATGCCTTGGGGGACTGGACGACCGATGCGCCTGGGGTACGCCGAAAAGTCACGGTCGAAGATCTGGCCAAACCCTATGACACGCCTTCAGCCAGGAATTCTCCGCGCGTCGTCAGTCGTCCTGAAGGAGCCTGGCCCAAAGCGCCCGCAGGTTTTGAGGTCACCGAATTCGTTACCAAACTTGTTCAGCCCCGCGTCATCGTCTGTGCTCCGAATGGCGACCTGTTTGTTGCCGAGAGCAAGGCTAACCGCGTTCGTGTGATCCGGGATGCCGATGGCGATGGGAAGCCCGAGATCGACGAGGTTTTCACCGCCGGCCTGAACCGGCCATTTGGAATTGCCTTTTATCCTCTCGGTCCCGATCCGAAATATCTTTACATCGGGAACACCGATTCCGTTATCCGTTTTCCCTATCATCATGGCGACACAAAATCTTCCAGCAAGGGGGAGACGATCATCAAGGATATCCCCAGCGGCAATGAGAATGTCGGTGGCGGCGGACACTGGACGCGGGATCTGCAATTTTCGCTGGACGGCAAAACGCTGTATGTCTCGGTTGGTTCGCGTTCGAATGTCGATGATGATCAGCGGGAAGTTCGCCGGGCCAACATTCTGGCGTTCGATCCGGACGGCAAAAACGAGCGTATTTTCGCGTCTGGAATCCGGAATCCCGTTGGTCTCGCGATTCATCCAGAGACCGGCCAGTTATGGACCTCGGTGAATGAACGGGATGCCTTGGGAGACAACCTGGTGCCGGACTATATTACCCATGTTGAGGAAGGCGGGTTCTATGGCTGGCCCTGGTATTACATCGGTCCGCATCAGGATCCGCGTCATCAGGGAAAGCACCCTGAACTCAAGAACAAGGCACTTGTCCCGGATGTGCTCTTGCAGTCGCACATGGCCTCCCTTGACCTGACCTTCTACGACGGCAGCCAGTTTCCCAAAGAGTATCATCACGATGGCTTTGCTTCGGAACATGGCTCATGGAACCGGGCTCGCCGAGTCGGCTATAAGGTCATCCGCGTCCCGATGAAGGATGGGAAGGCGACTGGTGAATTCGAGGATTTCCTCGTTGGCTTCGTCACTCCGGAAGGGAATGTCTGGGGACGTCCCGTGGGAGTGGCCGTGGGCCGGAATGGATCGTTATTCGTGACGGACGATGCGTCGGGAACCATCTGGCGCGTGGCCTATTCCGGGAAGAAGTAAGTTTCGGCAGATGTTGCCGCTCTTCCCGTACGAGAAGAACGGCCAAGAGCATGTTCTGCAAAGCCGGAATGCAATTATTGCATTCCGGTCAGGTAATTTCTTCGTTTCCGCCTGTCCACAAAGAGAAGAAAACAGACCGATTTCCATCTTCGTGGACTCCGCTGAAATTGTCTGCTGGAACGCAGCTATCTTGTCTTGGCTGCATTTCGTGACACGGGAATGAGAGCAGATTAACCCCGAATCGTCCGCGTTCCGCCACGCGGCGAGTGGCGTTTCATCAAATAAAACGTGCGCTGCGCGGGCACCGGCAAGAGCCACTTGCTCCAGCCATTCATCTGTTCAAACAGGCAGCGGCCCCTTGTGGATGCCCATTGCTCCAGAGATCGGGAACAGTTCGGCTGGGCAGTTCAGGAAAGATTTTCGAGCCTGTCAGAGTTTAGCTGACCGCTACGCTGGATGCTTTTCCGGATTTAGGCACGTGAACTGCAAATCACTTCTCACCGTTCCCGCTGCCGGCTCGTAAAGTAGAGGGAAGATCCTGGCTGCCCGGGAGGCCGGTTGATGCGTTTCCCAGCAGGGATCCGGATGGCCAGACTTGAGAAGTAAGGATTCCGCTGGAATTTCGTGCTGCTCCAGGCCATTGTCGAGATTCGTTCTGATGTTCAGAACTTGAAACGATTGTTTTGCCATGCTCTCCAATCATTTGATTCGCTTCTGTTCGTCCTGGCTGGTGCTGCTGTCGCTGGTTGTCGGGAGAATCTGTGCTGAAGAACCATCGACGCCAGCGACGGAGCAGTCCCCGGTTGCGGCCGATGCCACGGACGCCCAGAAAAATTCGCTGGACACAGCCATCGCGTTAAATTATTGCCGGGCATCCTTTCATCGGATTCGCAAAAATCAGACGGAAGCCGTGCTCCTGGAAGAGCAGGAAAAGATCCTGAACAACCTGAATCTTGGCCAGGTGAACGATGCGGAAGTGATTGCACTCTATACCGCGGTTCTCGATGAGATCGGCCAGATTGGTCTCGCGGAAAAAGAACGGGTGATGTATCGCAAGAATCATGGTGCCGAACTGCGCCGCCAGGTCACCTGGGACGCGGTCGCCTTTGGCACCGATCTGATGACCGCCCAGTTCGGCAGCGCGGTGAAGACCGGGGCCAACAGCTGGTGGGACTACCGCAACCGGATCTTTCAGCGGGATATGGATCTGCACAAAATCGAGAAAACACGGGTCACAACCGTTGTTCAGCGGTCCAGCCAGTTTCTGGATACGTTCTGGAAGCTGGCTCGAAAGAAGAACATTCCTGACCGCTGGCTCGTCCGCGGAGACGATCTGGATCAACTCGAACTGGCAATGCAGGAAAAGGATGCCGAGATCCGTCTTCGCGTCCTGCGGCGAATGGAAACCTTCATGGAAGCCTATCCGCCATACTGGTATTACCTGGGCCGGACGTTACAGGAGCTGGGCAAGTTGTCTGATGCGGTCGCGATGTACACCCGGCTGGAAAGCCTGGGAACGGGGCATTTCCGAAAAGATGAACTTCTGGCAACCGCCATGGCAAACCAGGCCGCGATTCAAGATTACTTCGGAGACAGCCAGGCCATTGCCTCGGCACGGAAGGCTCTCAACTATTCCACTGATGTCTGGGAAGCCAATCTGATGGCCGCCCGCATCCTGCAGCGTCGCGGCCAGATTGCCGATGCCGAAGATGCCATACTGCGAAATCTCGACGTTGATCTGGAGCAGTCGCAAAGCCATGTCTTTCTGGCCTCGCTGTATTACTTTTCCCGCGATGAAAAGAAATTACTGGCGATGATGAACGATCCCCAGGCCGTGGCCCATCTGCCTGCTCCGGTTCTGCTGCGCTGTGCGGCGCTCGTGGGTGTGGAGCAGGCTCCCCCGCTAGTGGTGAACAACATTCTGGCTTCGCTGGAAGCATTTCCTCGATCCGGCCTGGGAACGGATCAGGTGACCGTGCGGGTTGGTTATGCGTGGCAACTGTATCTGGCGCGGGTTGAAGCCTGGCAGGATGGCAAACGGCTCTCCGATCCACAGGTTTCCAACGGCAAAGGATTCCATGATCTGCGCTTTACCTTACAGTCGGATCGGCCGTTTTCCCTTCCCGGCAGCGGATCGAAAAAAGATTTACAACTGGTCCTGACCTATCCCGATGAGACAGTCGTCCGGCTCACACTCGGAAATCCTGGAGAGATGTCGGGAGGACGGCCCAGTATTGCGCTTGGTGCAGCGATAGCAACACCCACTTCCATGAGGATTTCCAGCATCCGAGTGGGGGACGATACATTCGCGCTGCGTGCCCGCGAAGCCAGCCATTCTCGTGGGGAACGAATCCGGGCCGCGAAGCCAATTCCTGATGCGGCAGCAGCGCCCCAGTTCCCAGACGACCAGTTGTCTTTCCCGGCTTCGGCGGTGCTTCCAGATGAACAACAGGAATTTTGAAATATGGAAAATATGGAAACGGAGCAGCTTGCCCTGTTTGGCCGCTGACTCTATTGGATCGGTGCATCGGTCCGTGTCCACTGTGCCACCGGTCGGCCGTCGCGCCGCCACCATGACCCTGCCCGATCCTGCGGCCAGCCGGCGGGGGAGTCTTCCCAAGTCTCCTGCCGACCAAAAGGAGTGAGATCAAGCAGTTGCAACGTGGGGAGCATGGCTTCGATTCCCCGCCACTTCGTTTCATATGTTTCGAACACCTGATCGCCAACCCGCAGATAACAACGGAGATCACCGCCGTCTCGGGTGGCCAGCGCGTTTCCCGAATCAGCGGTCGAGTACCAGGGCGCTGTCCAGCCCATGAAGTCTCGATAGGCGATGATTTCATTCAATGGGCCGCTGCTGAAGACGGCATAGTTCACGTCACGCTGGGCCAGATAGGCGCGGACAGCGGCGTTCATCGCCACCTGGCTGTGTGTGCACCCCTCGCACTGTTTGTGATATGGTGCCCCCTTGTTCCACATGAAGTGATAGACGAGCAACATTCGTCTCCCCTCAAACACATCGGCCAAAGAGACAGGTCCGTTTGGCCCCATCACGGTGACGGATTCGCTCGGCGTCATGGGCAGGCGCCGTCGCGCTGCTGCCAGTTCATCACCAGCACGTGTATGTGCTTTCTCGCGGACCAGCAGTTCCGCTCGAGCCCGTTCCCATTCTTCACGGCTGACAATTTCGGGTATCGCTGGTTCTGCCATGGACATTTCTCCGGACTCGTAAAAATGGATTAAGAACCACTCTCTACCAGCTTCGTCATCTTGTTCCCTCGCTGATTTCAAACCGCCCAGTGCCGATGATATCTGAAAGAACAGTTGGGAAGAATCTCGAAATTGCGATGACGACGACGGGAAGCCGTGCCGAAAAGTCTCTTAAAATCCGGGCTCCGGCTACCGGCCAACAATGAAAGATGCGTCTGCTATTTTCCACGTCCCAGAAACGTTTTAATGGAGTCATAAATCCCATCTTTATTATTAATCTCGCTGAGAATCAGATTCTCATGATCGTTAATAATTCTCCGTAGGTCTTTAATGAATTCTCCGCTGCCGTATGGGCTTTCCACCTGGCCATAACAGAACAGATTGCAGACCGGAAGAAGTTGATCGATGAGGAATTTTGAGCATTCCTTGCTGTCTTCTCCCCAGTTATCTCCATCGGAAAACTGGAAGCAATAGATATTCCAGTCAGCGGGGGGAAAGTCCCGGGCAATCACTTCCACCGCCTTCTGATAAGCGGAAGAGATTCGAGTTCCCCCCGATTCGCGCACCCGGTAGAACGTGTCTTCATCGACTTCATGGGCAATCGCATCATGGACGATATATCGGCGTTGGATTCCGTCGTACTGGCTGCGAAGCCATAAATCGATCCAGAAGGCTTCAATCCGGACGATTTCTTTCTGTTCGTCCGTCATCGATCCGGAAACGTCCATCAGATAAATAATCGCTGCATTGGCCTGTGGCTCGGAAACGGTGGTCCAGCTGCGAAACCGTTCATCGTCCCGATCCGGAATAATCACAGGATGGGCAGGGTCATAAGTCCCGCTGGAGATCTGGCGTTTCAGGGCTTCTTTATAAGTCCGTTTGAAATGCCGGAGAGAATCCGGACCGGACCGGGAAACCGTGTTGTACTTGTCCTTCTGGGACTTCAGCGAATCTTTCCCTTTGGGAACGATGTTTGGCAGCTCCAGTTCCGAACCAAGCATTTCCGCCATCTCGTCCAGCGACACTTCGACTTCCCGGACGTGCTGCCCGGCTTCGCTTCCTGCCTGCCCCTGTCCGTCTTCCGGATCCTGCCCCCGGCCGATCGGCTGGCCGACTTCTCCTGCTCCCTGACCGGTCCCTCCTGATCCTTTGTTTCCATGCTGAAAATGAGGAATATCAATATTCGGGACCGGAATGCTGACGGTTTCGCGTCCTTTTCGGCCAAGCATTTCCCCATGGTTGACGTACTGCTTGAGATCCTTCCGGATTTTTCCCCGGACAATTTCATTGAACCTGCGAAAATCGCGATCAATGGAACGGGCCATGATCATTCCCTTTCTGGATGCTCGGCAGAACAGACCACATTCATTCTACGAGTCTTTGGGAGGATCGGCCAGACCGGTCCTCCGATCCCGCAGGAACAGGAACAGGGATGTGAATGTCCGCCTGCTTTTCTTCTTCCGAATACGCTGGAAGAGAGCACTCCTGCCCGCGCGGGAAGAGACTTGACGAAAGTCACGATTGCCCCAAACACTACAGTAACTCCCTGTTGTTCCCTTGTTTCCTTTCTCCCTTTCTTCATTTTTTATGAGGCCCTCTCACCGTGAGCAGCCGGACCGCGCAAGTTGCCATTTGTACCCGGCATGGAAATGCCCGGGAGGTCGTGGAGATTCAGGCATTTGATGTGCCTGATCCCGAACCGGGATTTGTCCGCGTCCAGATGCGGAAAGCCCCGATCAATCCGAGTGACCTGCTCTTTTGCACGGGAAATTATGGAATTGGCCCGGAGACTCCCACGCCCGTTGGTCTGGAGGGAGTGGGGACTGTCGAATCGAGTGGAGGGGGGTGGCTGGGCTGGCTGAATAAAGGAAAACGCGTGGCGGTCGTCACTCGCGTGCCGGGAACCTGGGGAACGTTTTGCCTGACCGCTTCCCAAATGGCCATTCCCGTTCCGAACTCGATCAGCGATGAACAGGCCGCGGTCTATTTCATCAATCCCGCTTCCGCCCTGTTAATGTGCCGATGGATCCTGAACATCCCAGCGGACGGATGGCTGATGCAGTCGGCGGCCGGATCAGCACTGGGGCGAATGGTCATTCGTCTTGGGAAGCATTTTGGTTTCCGCACACTCAATCTGGTCCGAAGACCGGAACAGGTTGCGGAACTAAAAGAACTGGGAGCGGACGCTGTTCTGGTGGTGGACGAGTCGATGCCCGCTGTTGATTTCATTCCGCAGGTCAGGTCTGCCTGCAATGGAAGCCTGCCCCCGTTCGCGATTGATCCCGTTGGCGGGGCGCTTGGGGGGCTGATGCTTCAGGGACTCGGTTCCGGCGGACGAATGCTGGCGTATGCCTCCCTGGCAAAGGCTCCCACTCCAGTCGATCCACGAATCCTGATCACCCGCAATCTGACTTATTCCAGCTTCTGGCTGGGACACGCAGTGGAATCGTTAACGCTTGTCAAGAAAGTGAAGATGATTCACGAACTCTCCCAACTCCACCAGCAAGGTTTGTTTCAGGTGGAAACGTTCAGCACATACCCGTTGGCGGACGTCACTCTGGCTCTGGAAGCGGTGGAATCCAGACAGGGAGGCGAAAAAATTCTCCTGGACCTGGAATCCTAACCCCCTCGAAGAAAAGGCTCCGCTCCAAAGGAAGTGATCCCAGGCAGGGCGTGACGCGAACAGGAGTTGCTCCCGACGTCTCAACGGATGTCTTGCGCGCATGACCTATGGGAGCTGAGCTTCTTTCAAAATCACAGCGGATTCCTCCGGACCGATTTCGCGGACAAAAAGGTTTCGCCAGCGGATTTCGCCTCCATGTGTCTGCAACATGATTGGTCCTGTGGCAGGGAGCGGCTGGGCGCGGTCCCAGTAATTTTCCATGACCGCATTCTCGACCACTTGCTGCCCATTCAGCCAGACCGAGGTGATCGAGCCCACTTGGCGGATGCGGAAGGAATTCCATTCTCCGAATGGTCGATCGGCCACAACCAGCGGATCACGGCCGGGAGCATCGGGAGTATTGTTAAAAAGCCCGCCGGATCCCAGATGCGGCCGACGGGTCGGTTTGTCCGGGTCGAAAACCTGGTTCGTGTCCCAGATCTGCACCTGGGGAGTTCCCCGCAGATAAATGCCGCTGTCGGCTTTGGGAACGGTTTTATATTCGATCAGCAGTTCGATATTGCCGAAGTCCTCATCGGTCGTGGCATAGGGACCGGTCCCATTGTTGACCAGCTCTCCATTCTCAACACGCCAGTGCGTGCTGAATTCGTCCCGCTCTTTCTGCAACGCAGCCTGAAGTTTCTCATCTTTTAACCTGACGACGCGATGCGGATTGAGTCCGTGCCAGCCGGCCAGATCCTTGCCGTTGAAAATCGCTCGAAACCCTTCAGGAGGCTTCGGACCATCCTCCGCACGAAGAGTTGCTGTCCCAAACAGCAGCACGACCAAACCCATCATCAGGAACACGAAATTTCGAGTCATGGCTCGGATGAAAGAACGAGTCAAAGCAATCTTGTGGCACTGGGACATTGATGTTCACAGTCAGTTCAGAATTTGGAAGAAGAGGCTGTTATGAGTCCAGCCATTGTTTCTGGCGGTTCTCAGGAATGATCGTTGATGATCCAGATTGCACGTCGTATCTGTCCCCAGAAGATTATGCCCGGCCCGAACGCTGAGAACAAGCGATAACGAGCCTTCAACAAGCGGAACTCCGGACCGCCGCTGTCCCCATTGGCCCGCGATGGATTCGGTGAACGAAAAACGCCGCGTCCTTTCGTCAACGCATGTGATCGCTTCATTGACACGGAGAGCCTCACTGCCGAAGAGATGAATAACGGTGCGCAGCCCAGCCTCTCTTCGACTCGCAAAATGGACAGGAATGAACTCCGCAGTAATACCAGGCTGGTGAGCTGGTTGAGAACGGCTGCGCAGTCTTCAGCAGGAGAAGATGACTGGGCTCTCCTCAGTGCGATCGGAAGTCAGGTTCGGAAGTACGCTTCGGATTTCGATCCTCGTCGCTTCGGCTATAAAAAACTGGGAGATCTCGTCACCGCGACGGGTTTATTTGAAGTTCAGATCCGCAAAGGAAAATCGGGCCAACAACAGATGTACATTCGGAACAATCAGGTAAAAAAGAATTGAAGAAGGAAGACTTTCACACCAGTCCCCGTAGGTCATGCACTCCCTGGCCAGTTCCCGCTCATCCCTCTCATCAGAATTCTTGCTCTTTACTCAGTCTTTCCTCTCAGCGTCCTCGGTGCTCTCTACGTTTCTAAAATCCCCCTCTGCACTTGCTGTGCGTTCACTTTTCTGAATTGCAGGCGCGTAGGGTGTGGTCAAGGTTGGCGAATTGGAAACCAGCGTTGTTTGTCAGGGGAATTGCCCCCCAGAGAGGATCTCGACCGCAGACCCACCGGGAGGAGAGCGATCCCTGAAGGTGAGTCAGCCCGGAAGTGAAACGCCCCGTGAAGGTGGGTCAGCGGCCCGGTGAATTTCCAGATGAAACCGCATTCCGGCAGAACGTCTGACTTGCAGCAGCCCTCTCCTTCCGGACCTCGACCACACCCTACGAACCCGCCCTATGTCACCCCGATTGGTAGGTGTGGTCAAGGACGGGACGAGAGAGCTTCCTGGCAAAATGAATGTCCCTCACAACGGGGCTCCATCCCCAGTTTGACCGTCCGCAGACCCACCGGGATGAAGGGTGAAGATCGTAGGGTGTGGTCAAGGTCGGCGAATTGGAAATCAGCGTTGTTTGTCAGGGGAATTGCCCCCCAGAGAGGATCTCGACCGCAGACCCACCGGGAGGAGAGCGATCCCTGAAGGTGAGTCAGCCCGGAAGTGAAACGTCTCCTGCAGGTGGGGCAGCGGCCGTTCTGATTCCAGATGAAACCGCATTCTGGACGGCTGGCTCGACATCGAATTTGAAGGCCGTCTTCAGCAGGGTCATTCCGTCTCTTGCCGCGAACGTTGTTCGACTTCTTTCGCCATCTCACCGGCATGGTAGCTGGAACGGACAAACGGACCGCTGGCCACCATGTTGAAGCCCAGCAACCGGCATTCTTCCCCAATCAAGTCAAACTCTTCCGGTGTCCAGTATTTTTCGACCTGAAGCAGATGTGGGTCCGGTTGCAGATACTGGCCGATCGTCAGCATGTCGCAACCGACTCCCCGGAGATCCGCAGCCACTTCCAGAACTTCCTCCAGCGTTTCTCCCAGTCCGAGCATCAGGCCGCTCTTGGTCGGAATTTCCGGAGCTTCTTCTTTGACCTGGGCGAGCAGATTGAGCGTCCGTTGGTAGTCGGCATTTCGCCGGACTTTGCTGTACAGCCGGGGAACGGTTTCGGTGTTGTGATTGAAAACGTCCGGACGGGCCTGAATAACGCGGCTGATGGCAGCCCGGTTTCCCATGAAGTCGCTCGTCAGAACTTCCACCGCTGCCCCGGTCCGTTCGCGGACAGCCAGCACGCAACGGTAAAAATGTTCCGCTCCGCCGTCGGGAAGGTCGTCCCGTGTCACGCAGGTAATCACCACATGTTTGAGCCCCAGGCGTTCTGCTGCTTCCGCGACCCGGTCAGGCTCATCGAGTTCCACCTGTTCCGTTTTTCCACGGGGAACCGAGCAAAAGCCGCAGGGCCGGGTGCAGACATTCCCCAGAATCATGAACGTGGCGGTCCGCTGAGCCCAGCATTCGGTCCGGTTCGGACATTTGGCGCTTTCGCAGACCGTTTCCAGCCGCAGGTCTTCGATGATGTTGCTGGTAAATTTCATCTCCGCGCTGGGGAGGGGACGTTTGAGCCATTTGGGCAATCGCCGTCGTTCCGCGGGTGGAAGCGTGTCCAGCATCTGCAATCCCCCCCCCTGACAGGACGTGTGGGGGGAACTGGGAGCGCCGGAAGAGCAGGATGACTGGCTTATAATTGGCAATTCACGCATGGGTCAAAACTTTTTGCAATGTTCGGCGAAGTAATGGATGCCCGGTAGAAACTTCCGCGGAAGGATAACCAAAAGCGGTTGATATGTGGCGGACGAGTGCTTCCCGGACGAAGGGCATTCGGGCCGGGTCGAGTCGCTGGGACTGCATACTGGTGGAGCGGGCTCCTGATGGATTCGAGACGACACAGTGTAGCAGACGGGGATCGATCGCGATGTTCAGAAACATTCCCTGGCAGGTGATCCAGGATTTCACTCCCGCTCCGAAGAATCCCAACTGACCGTTCCGGCTCCAGATCCCTGTCTCCCCGGGATGCCTGCGGGCGGGAATTTTCAGTTCCTGACATAGCGCCAGCAACGAAGTTTCAAAAAGGAATCGGAATTCCGTCAGTCCCAGCCCCAGTCTCCTCAACGGAATCTGTAGATAAATTGCCAGTTGTCCCGGGGCATGAAGAATCGCCCCCCCGCCCCGCGCGATCCACCGCACAGGAAGTTCCCGGCGGGCGAGTTCCACATCGTCCAGCAGCAGATGGCTTCGGCTGGCTTCCCGGCCCATCGAGACGATTGGAGGATGTTCACATAAAAACAGCGTTCCCAACCGGTCCGTCCGACCGCTCAGTTCATAAATCTGATGCTCCTGCAAGCCAAGCAGGGCGTCAAAGTCCACCAATCCCAGCAGATGCACTTCGAGCGTCCCATCGTGAATGGGAAGAGAAGTTCGCATTGGTGAAGGCTTGTTCATGAATCATGATGGAGAACGGATTTCCACGGAGCATCCCGGGAAAACATTCTCATTCCTGCGGCTTGGAAGAAACTCCGTCCTCCTGATACTTCTTCCCGTCTCTCGAAGGCGAAACCCTTGTCGTTTTCCCAGAACGAAATTCAAAAATGACAGCTTTTCCAGTATTATAGGCAATTGTGCGGAGGATGTCGCATCGGACCAAACCGTAATCCCGTTCCGCAGAAAACGGGATCTCCCATCGTTGTTCTCCCGTTAAGGGGATGATTGCTCGTTGATCGAACCGATTCGCGGGGCAGACACCTCCAATGATGCTCGCATGGGAGGCCATAAAAAAAATCGAGCCTGTGGGTGCATCGGGGGATGATCTCTGAAAATAACGGGCGTTTCAAACCGGAATGGACAGGTTGAAGAACGTCCCGATCCGATGCCAGAACTTCCCATGACCCCTCTCCTGACAACTCTCGAATCATTCCTGGACCGGCATCGGGTTCGCAAGGGAAAAGTTCTCATTGGCGTTTCCGGCGGCGCCGACAGTGTGGCCCTGCTTCTTGGACTTCGGCATTTTGCGACGGAACGTCACCTGCAACTTGTCGTTGGCCATTTTGATCATGCGATGCGGAACGACTCCGCTGCCGATGCCCAATGGGTGAAACACCTCTGCCACGAATTGGGGCTCGAGGCCCGGATTGCTCGCCGGCAGATCGCTGGCATCGAAGAAACATCTGCAATCGGAGGAAAATCCGTCTCTGAAGAATCCGCCCGGCGGGACCGCTACGAATTTCTGAAAACTGTGGCTAGCGAGGAAAAATGCTCCTGGGTCGCGGTGGCCCACACCGCGGATGACCAGGTGGAGACGGTGTTGCATCACATTCTTCGGGGAAGCGGACTGAACGGGTTGCGGGGAATTCCGGAAGTACGGTCATTAAAAGGAGTTCCCTCTGTTGGCGAACTGATGTTGATCCGGCCCTTCTTGAATGTTTCCCGAAACGGGATTGATTCCTTTCTGGAATCGCTCAGCCAGTCCTTTCGAGAGGATCCGACGAATGCGAGTTTCGATTATACCCGGAACCGGTTACGGCATGTCGTGCTGCCGATGTTGCGGACCGAATTCAATCCACGGATCGATCAGGCCCTGCTGCAACTCTCCCAGCAGGCAATGGATGCGCAAATTGTGATCAATGAGCTGGTCGGAAAACTCTTTTGTGACGCTGTGCTGGACCAGCAACCGGGGCATGTTCGCCTTCAGCGTTCACTCCTTATTGCACATCCATCGGGAATTCTCCGAGCCTTCTTCGCACATCTCTGGGACATCCAGGAGTGGCCCCGCCAGAATCTGGGGTTTGCCCATTTGGATCAGCTGGCCCGGATGGTGGTGACGCAGACTCCGTCCAGGCACTCCTTGCCAACAGGGATCACAGCCCTGTGCCGGGAACATTTCTTCGAATTGCGGCAGCCAATCTGATTCGCTTCAGCAGAATCTGCTTCTCCGGAAGCAGTCTCAAAAAGTTCGTTTCCAAACCGGCGGAAATGGCCAGAACGATGTTTCCGATGGAAGCTGGAGAAGGGAGCGGCTGTGCGAGACTTTGGCGATTTCACAGCTTGGGATGTCTGGCGAGATTTTTCTGGTTTTTCCGAATCGAACGAATATAAAAGGCGATTCCCGAAAAAAGCGAGTCATGTAGACGGATTGACGAATCCGATGACTCCTGACGTGATTGTACCGAGGTCGGGGATGGAGTCTGAAGGCCATGGTGTGGGGAGTTCCCAATCGGATCCTGATTGTGCTGGCGATGCTCGTTATGACAACGGGCTGCGCCAGCCTGGCGGACAGCCATTACGAACACACACAAAAACTGCGGACACAGATCGCTTGCCTGAAACATGTCTGGAGAACCGAACAGGATTGCGGCAGGGATTATCGCTCCGGATGGAAAGCGGGTTATTACGACGTCACGACCGGAGGAGAAGGGACCCCTCCGCTGTTTGCTCCGCACGATTACTGGAGTCCGTTCCAGGTAGCCAAATATGGCGATCAAAAACGGGCGCAGTGGTACGCTGGATTTCAGGCGGGGGCTGCGCAGGCAGCGCAGGAACCGGACACGCATTACTTGAAGCTCTGGGCGCCGTCGGCAGTCTGTCCCAGCCCCATTTATTACCCCTCGGCAACGGAACTTCCGTTACAGACGCCTCCTCCTGCTCCGCCGGTAGATCCGGGTCTGGTGCCGCCTCCCCCTGCACAGAATCCTCCCGCACCGAACAAGTCCCCTTCCGAGTACAATCAGGTTCCTCCCTCCCCGGAACAGCCACAACGCATTCCACAAGAAGAATGATCCTTTTGCCAGAATGGGCCGGTCGAGAAACCGACTGCAAAAACAGGCCAGTGCATCGCGGGCAGCTGAGCATCTGGTCAGAGAAATTCACATTTTCACGTTCCCTGCACTGCAAACGTTCTGGATTTTCGCAGCGGGCGAGGATGTTGTGCAACATGGACGACTTTGGTAGCGGTCAGAACGAACTGGCCGCGCCGGGTTTGAAAAGACGCAACTGATTGCCTGGCGCATGGGAAAGGATGCAACGATGCTTCTGGAGATTTTGCAAAACCGATTGATCCGGACATGCTGCCTTGTCCTGGGGGCAGCTTTGGCGGGATCAGGGTGTCACAGCATTACCGGAACCTGCCACTCGGTTCCGGCCAACCGCATCAATCCCCATCTGTTCGGAACGATCAAGGAAGCCCAGGTTCCAATTTTGTTGTCGGCTCTGGGGCAGGAAAAGCCAGCGGCGTATCGCGTCGGCCCCGGGGATACGCTGGCGATTTTCGTCTGGGGGGTTCTTCCTCCCGCGACGGATGAGGTGCCCGTTCTGTCTCAATATCAGACGTTGAATCAGCGTTATTACCCTCCCAGCGGCAGCATCGTGAGTCCATCCACAGGACTGCCGATGACCGTGGGTAACGACGGGGCGCTTGAAATGCCGATGGTGGGCCGCCTGAATGTCTCGGGGCTGACCATTGAAGAGATCTCCAACAAAATCAAGGACGCCTATCGGAAACTCTCCGTGACCGTGGAAGGCCGGGAACGGGTTTCCGTGGCCATGATCACCCAGCGGGTCAAACGCGTCGTCGTGTTACGACAGGATACCCCCAATCCCGCGGTCACGGTCACTCCTCCTGGCGTTGTCGACCAGATTCATCGCGGATCGGGCGAAGTGATTGACTTGCCTGCTTACGAAAATGATGTGCTTCACGCGCTGGCGGCCACAGGAGGGCTCCCTGGAACCGATGGCGTTCGCGAAGTCTGGGTCATGAGAAACGGGGCCATCAATGGAACGGACGGACTGGACCCCGCGAAGCTCGACAAAATGATTGAAAACTATTCCTCTCCACAAACATCCGGTCCCAGCATTCTGCGGATTCCACTCTATTCATATCCCAACGAACCGTTGCCGTTTGGCCCCCAGGATGTCGTCTTGAATGCGGGGGATGTGGTCTATGTTCCCCGCCGTCAGGAATATTTTTACACCGGCGGCCTGATTGGAGGTGCAAAAATTCCGCTTCCACAGGACCAGGACCTGGATATCATTGAAGCGATTGCCCAGGCTGTGGGATCGATTGGGGGCCCGCTGGGGCAAAGTGGCGACGTCCTGCGGGCCGGAAGTCCCGGCTGGTTCATCAAACCGACCCGGGCGGTCGTGATCCGCAAGATGCCGGACGGGTCACAACTTTCCATTCGTGTTGACCTGGCCCGCGCCATGGAAGACAAGAAAGAACGCATTCTGATCCAGCCGGATGATCTGGTCATGCTGCATTTCAAACCGGGAGAAGGAGCCGCCAATGCCGTTCTGACCTTCTTCAGCTTCGGATTTACCGCTCCGATCATCTTCTAGGAGTTTGTCGTATGAAATGATTCCAAACGGTCCAACGATCCTGTTTCCCGCGGTACCCGACCTGCCTGCCGGTAACCCGTTTGTTTTTGTAAAAGCAATCTGATGCCGGATGTCCTCCATGAATTCTTCGTTGACGTGCAACAGGCTTTGGGTGATGGAACCCTGATCGCACTGACCCTCTCCCATCGCGAACGCTCTTCGTCAGCCCGGTCTTCACCAGAGCAGCCACCCGACAAAGAGATCCCGCCGCGTAAGCAATCGGTCCGGCCTGTTCAGTTGCGGGGCCAGTTGATGTTTCAATGGGAATTACAGTTCGACAAGCAGCAGACGCATCTGAATCTGAATGCGGCCCAGACTCTTCAGCGACTGCGGGATCAGTTGGGATCGTGTTATCGGAATGCCAACTTGTGGACAAGCACAGCGGATGTGATGGTTCAGGGAACGGGGCGTGGATTTCGGATTCGCCGGCAACCTCCCAGCCGAAAACTCCCCGATGTCTTTTTCACCCATAATAAGCAGAAAGAATATCTGATCCCCGAAGGAATCCCCTGCCCGTTTCTGGTCGAGCTGGATGTCATGACGTTCCGGGGACAGGTGAAGCAACAGCGGCAGAAAAAGTTCCGGCAAATCAACCGGTATCTGGAAATGGTCCAGGACATCTACGATGCCCTGCCCGCGACGGGAACCCTGCATGTGATCGATTTTGGTTGCGGGTTGAGCTACCTGACATTTGCCCTGCATTATCTGCTGACGGAAATTCATCATCGGGATGTCCAGTTGATCGGGATCGATCAGAACGAACATGTCATTGGCCGTTGCCGCGACATTGCCCGCCGTTGTTCCCTGGATGGAATTCAATTCAGTGCCAAAAAAATTGACGCCGGCGGGGAGCACTCGGACGTCGATCTGGCGGTCTCACTTCATGCCTGCGACACCGCTACGGACAATGCACTGGCATTTGCCGTTTCCGCCGGTGCCCGCGTCATTCTGGCAGCCCCCTGCTGTCAGCATGAACTCTCCACGAAAATCGATTCCCCGGAGCTGGCCCCCTTGCTTCGGCAGGGAATTTTGAAAGAACGTTTTGCTGCCCTGGCAACAGATACCCTGCGGAGCTGCGCGCTGGAAGCATCGGGGTATCGCACGCAGGTGCTGGAATTTATTGAGTCGGAACATACCCCCAAAAACCTGTTGTTGCGCGGGGTGCTTCGTCCGGCGGGAGAAGACCGGGACCAGAAGAGCATCCGGGCAGCGGAAGAATACGTCCGCGTCAAACAGATGTGGGGAGTGGAATCACTGGCCACGGACCAGGTGCTTACTTCCTCGTTGCATCCGAAAACAGATTGAATTCATGGATTCGCTGCTCCTCCAACCCGCGACACTGCTGGAGAAGAACGGTAGCATATGTCTTCGTTCCCGATGATTCTTTCTCTTCAGTCTCTTTGACCTCATGATTGTTACGATTGACGGCCCGGCTGGAACCGGAAAAAGCAGTGTTGCCCGCGCCCTCGCCCAGATGCTCGGATTTCAGTTTCTGGATACGGGGGCAATGTACCGGATGGTGGCCTGGCGAACGGTGGTGACCGGAACTGATCCGGGGGATCATCGTCAGGTCGAAGAACTGACGTCCGCCAGTCGGATGGAACTGATTCAGGGAACAATTTTGCTGGACGGAGTGGATGTCAGCGGGGAGCTCCGAACAGCCGAAGTGACCTGCATGGCTTCCATCGTGGCCCAGATTCCCCAGGTCCGTGAATTACTGGTCCGCCGGCAACGGGACATTGCGAACTCTCACGATATTGTCTGCGAAGGGCGTGATCAGGGGACTGTTGCGTTCCCTCATGCGGAGTGCAAATTCTTTTTGACGGCCCAGGCCGACGAACGGGCGCGGCGGCGGCTGGCGGAACTCCTGGCGCAAGGCCAGGAGACCAGTTTTGAATTGCTCTTGAAAGACCAGCAGCAGCGCGATCAACGGGATGCCCAGCGCAAAGTCGCCCCGCTTCGTCCAGCGGACGATGCCGAGATGATCGACACCACTGAGTTGTCGTTGCAGGAAGTGGTGGAGCTCTTGCACCGGAAAATTCTGGAAAAACAATCCCGGCCCGGATGATTTCCAGAACAAAAGTGAGCCCTTTGGATTCCTTTGGGATTCCGATCGACAAATCCATCCTTCCGGCATCGCGCGTTCAAAATTCCCCAATAATTTGACCATCGCTGATCCGTGAAAGGTACTGGCGCGTTGTCAGCCCGATATTTTCGGAGAGGAATCGGACCGATCCATCGGCAAGCAGGACCTGAATCCCCCCCACATGGCTGCTGCCTGGGTATCCTCCATTTCCATTCACGCCAAAAGTCCCTGGATTCTTGTTGCTCCAGGGGGGAGTGCTATATCGGCAGCAACGAAATTCATTGATGCCGATCAGAGGGTGCTGGAGATTCACTCCAAAGCTGGCCCATCCCGGGGCCACCCAGGTCAACGCATCATGCGAAGGCATGACGGAATTGTTCAGCGTCGATTCGATCATCGCCACGGTGTTCGAACTGCCGTCCGTGAGATCGCGCATCCGGGAATTGGAGTTAATGCCAAACATGGCTCGGAAAGAACGATCTTCACTGTTCCATTGAGTGCTGGTATTCGGGGAACCGGTAAAATTGCCTCCATCGGCCTGGCTGACAACCACTCCGCAACTGAATCCGTAGCTTGCTTTTGCAGAAAGAGGGCGGGGGCTGGGAGTGGAATAGCTCCCCCCTCCCCCTCTGGAAACACAATTGCTGGAATAGACAGCCGGGCTGGAATCGGAAGGGCACAGGAGGCTGGAAATTCTGGTTGCTCCTAATCGAATGTTGGCTTCTATGCTGGACTGGTCTCCCGCGAGTGTTCCCGTCCCGGTTGTGCCGCAGTTTGGGCTGCCTAAATAAAGACCGGTTGCTGCATTAAAATTAAACTGTGAATAAAGGGGTGCCTGATCGATATAGGGAAGTAACATGAGATATCCCGTGAAATTTGTCCGCATTGGCAAACTGGTCACGGAGGCATAAGCCCCACCGGGATTCGCTGTTGCAAAGGGAAAGAGGGTATAGGTCTCATGATAATTATGCAGCGCCAGCCCCAGTTGTTTGAGATTATTCTTACACTGACTTCGTCTTGCCGATTCACGCGCCTGCTGAACAGCCGGGAGAAGAAGGGCGATCAACACCGCGATAATGGCAATCACCACCAGGAGTTCAATGAGCGTGAACCCTCCTCGACGAGAACAGGATGGGGATTTGCTGGCAGAAGCAGGGGCAATCGAGAAAGACATGGGCGATCCGTTCTGTAAAAACAGAGAGCAAACTGACCTGGCATTTCCGCTGTTTCATCGTGGAATGAGAACAGCGGGGAACCTTTGTGTGTCACGGCATTCCGGTCCGCCATTGCCGGACGGACGGATCTTTTGACTCGACTTTTTCGGCCGAGAATAACATCGAGTTCTCGCTCACGGTCTCGCGCCGCTGTCGTTATACAAATAGCCGATGAGACATTCCCGGGACATCCAGAAGCACGGGCCGCGGTGCGAACCTTCTTGAGACGATTAATCGTCGCCAGTCATACAAATCCGACTGCATATACGCCCCCCCCATACTGCTTGATCAAATTAGCAGGGAGAAGATATTTCCACCAAATTTAACCACAGAATTGGCCAGTTACTTGCAATTAGCATCAAAATTAGCTGATATCTTTTTTCGTGTCAATCAGGAAGGAAGACTTTTTTCGAGCGGATACAGACATTCATGGATGTGATTTGTCGACCTTAGAGAGAGGGCCTCGCGATAACATTCCGGTTTCTCATAAGGCCAGGAGATGGGGAGCATCGGCAGTAACACGTCCTCCCCACTCAAGATTGTATCCCCAGGGTCCTGTTTCGGGGCTGTTCCTGAATGTGAGTGAACGAAAGGGCAAGCATGGGAGTTCGACATCTTCTGCCAACCATCCTGATGGCGATGTTATGCTCTGGATGTGGCCATGAACCGGACTACAGGACGATTCCTGTGCGGGGTGTGCTGACGTGCCAGGGCAAACCTGTCGCGGGTGTTCAGGTGATTTTTTCTCCAAAACCTGGCGAAGGACGAAATCAGGACATGCCCGGAAAATCCGCCAGTGGAGTGACCGACGAGAACGGACGATTTGTCCTCTCGACCTATGGATTGGATGATGGAGCAATCGTGGCGACCCATTCCGTGACGATTCTGCTGATCAGCGATCCCCTTCACCCCGCCCCCAAAGGAACCGCTTCGCAGATTGCCCCCTGCCTCAACGAAACAAGAGACGTTGTTGTCAGCCGGGACATGGGGGATGTCATCCTGAATCTGGGAGAGTAGGCGATGGGGGAATTGCAGCCTGTTGAACAGCACACAGACAGAAAATCTCTGGTCGAGATTCCGTTATTTTTGACAGGCTGATCGACCACTGTCCTTCTCCGGAGAAGGACGCCATTTTTTCGGAAAGCCATCATTCCCAAGGAACTTGCAGAACGGTGACAGCTTGGTCGTCTTCGTCCGCTGGAGACGATGGGATGACCGGCGAGCAACCATCCCGCTTTCCCAGAATGCTCAAAAGTCCATTTGAAATCGCTTCCATTCGGGATTTCCCGGCTCAGAAATCCCGAGACATTCTTTTTTCTGTCGAATACTCAAGAGAATTCCACTTCCGGGCAGTTTGGCATATCGGTTGCTCAATTCTTCCCGCAGTGCGGCATTCCGCTTCACATCACGGGCAGATCCGATATTGCAGGAGTGAAAGAAATGAAACGTTTATTGCTGGCATTGATGGCCGCCGGAATGATGACCGTTGGACTGGGAGTACAGACCGCCCAGGCACGCGGCCGAGTTGTGATTCGCGGTGGCGGATATCGCGGCGGCGTCTATTACCGGGGAGTCCGCCGCGGCTACAACCGCGGATACTCTCGTGGCTATTACGGATATCCCCGCTATCGCGGTGGGTACTACGGCGGATACCGCGGCTATGGCTATGGCTACCCTGGTTATTATGGGTACGGCTACCCTTATGGCGGCAGCGGAATTTATTTCCGCTTCTGATCTGAAAAAGCCGGCTGTGGGAATGAACGAGGCTGCCTGTCTTCAGGCAGCCTCGTTCACTTGAAAAAGGGAAAACCCCGACGGGGGACGATGGAGCCGATTCCTGTCGGGTGATAGAATTTCCCCACGGCGCGGACCGTCCCCTGGCTGTTCTCACAGTGACAACAACCAGGATCGGATCGAATCGGACGATGGGAATCTCTGCGGGAAGAGGAATTGCTCCCCGGGAGATGAACCCCGTTGGTTATCATCGGGAATATTGGATTTCCCTTTTTCCTTTCTGTTTTTAGATCCCTTATATGGTCTATGTCTGGGCGTTCATTCTGGCGTTGTCCAACTTGTTGGCGTGGGGATCGAATTTTTTCGGCATTCCCGGCAACTGGCTGCTGCTGATCTTCGCGGTCATTTACAAATTGATCTTACCTCCCGAGATGAAGCCGATCATTACCTGGACAGTGCTGATTCTCGCTGCGGTGCTGGCAATCCTTGGAGAAGTCTGGGAATTTCTCGCCGGCGCCGCCGGAGCCGCGAAGCGGGGAGGCAGCCGTCGCGGCGCCTTGATGGCAATTGGCGGTTCTCTGATCGGAAGTATTGCCGGAGCCATGATGGGAGTCCCCATTCCGGTGATTGGCCCCCTCATCGGAGCGCTCCTGGGAGGGGCCGTCGGGGCTTTCATAGGGGCTTATTTGGGGGAACGAAACCGTTCCCATGCGGAACGAGTCGAAATCGGCAAGGGAGCCATGTGGGGACGATTGATCGGGACAGCCGGAAAACTGATTTTCGGATTGTTGATGTTTTTCCTCGTGACCATTGATTCCTTTGCGGATTTTTAGAGCGGAGTTGCAAAGGGTGGATCACGTATATCCTGGTGAAATACGGAGAATCCAAGTCCGAACGTGATAGAGCAAAGACCAAATCGGTCTCGATCAGATCAATTTTATTCATTTCAAAAACCATGAGAACCCGGAGTGTCTCTTTCTGGCTGGCCCTGTGGCTCTGCTGTTCGCCCATGCTGTGTGCACAAGAAAGGGCCTCGGACGATCAGTTGCGGGAACGGGTTCTTCAGTCAATCGCCCTGGGCCAGCGGGCACTGATCAGCAGCCAGAACCATGCCGGAAACTGGACCAGCAATTTATATGGCGGAAACACCATCGGCTTGACCAGCCTGGCCACGCTGGCCCTGCTGACCTCCGGTCTTCCCGCTGATCATGATGCCGTGAAACGGGGGGTGGGCTGGTTAAAAAGTCCGGAAAACGACCCTACAACAACTTATGACATCTCCCTGGCAATTATGGCCCTGGCCGCTTCCGGAGACGTGACCGTGAAAGGGAGGATCTCCCGGCTGGCGGATCGTCTGGAAAGTTTTCAACATCGCGGTGGAGATGCTCCCGGCACCTGGGGATACCGGGCCGACGATTCCGGATTTGACAACAGCAATACGCAATTCGCCATCCTGGGATTGCGGGAAGCCTACTTTGCCGGCGTGCCGGTCAGTCGCGAAGTCTGGAGTCGCAGCCAGGATCACTTTTTGAAGAATCAGCAAGGCCCCCTTGAAGGACCGAACGGAGCCGGCTGGAGTTACCAGGGCCGGCAGAATGCCACCGGCAGCATGACTGTCGCGGGCATTGCCTCGTTGTCCATTACCAGTTCCCTGCTACAGAACGACCGTGACGTCCTGGCAGACGGGACCATCGATTGTTGCGGGGGCGGGGACGATCCCGCTCAGCCAGCCATCGAATCCGGACTGCGGTGGCTCACCCGCCATTTTCGCGTGCGGTCCAACCCGGGAACCGACCATTGGCCGCTGTACTATCTGTATGGTCTGGAACGGGCTGGCCGTTTCACTGGCCAGCGTTTTTTCGGAGAACACGACTGGTATCGCGAAGGAGCGGAATTCCTTGTCGCCGGTCAAAGCGTCCGCGAAGGAGTCTGGATTTCCCGGCAGGAGGACGACATTGCCGGAACCAGCCTGGCATTACTGTTTCTCTCCAAAGGGCTTTCGCCGGTCGTCATTAATAAGTGGAAATTTGGCGAACGCAACCCGCAGACGGGAGACGTGGCCGGATACGACTGGAACCTGCACAACCGCGATATCTCCAACCTGGTGGAATACACGTCCAGCCTTCCAAAGTGGCCGAAACTTCTCAACTGGCAGGTGGTCGATCTGAAAACCGCCGCTGCCGGAGAAGGGGTTGCCGCATTACTGCAAAGCCCCGTGCAATTCATGTCTGGTTCCGTCCGCCCGGAATCCATTCAGGGGCCGGAACTGGCCATGTTGCGGGAATACTTTATGCAGGGAGGCTTCCTGTTTGCCGTTCAGAACTGCGAGGGCGACGGGTTCGATACCGGATTCCGCGACCTGGTCCAGCGTCTCTTTGACGGGCAACAGGAACTGCAAAAACTGTCCGCCACGCATGATGTCTATCGCAGTGAATTTCTCTTCCCGCCCGATGGCCAGGTGCCGGAACTGTGGGGGGTCGATTTCGGTTGTCGGACTGCCATTATCTATGCTCCTTTCGATCACGCCTGCCGGTGGAACAAGTGGATGAAATTCGATCCCCCCGACCGGCCGATCAACGTCAAGACCCAAATCGATAAATCGCTGAAACTGGGGGTCAACGTGATTGCCTATGCCACCGGCCGGGAACTGGCCGACAAATTGCAACAGCGGCAACAACTTCCTCCCGTGGACGAAGACACCCTTCAGCGGGGATCTGTGCAGATTGCGCGACTCAGGCATACCGGAGGCTGGGATACAGCTCCCAATGCCCTGCGAAGATTGCAGGCCGCGCTGAAAGCCGTCAACATCGACATGGCTGTGGAATCTCCCACGCTCGCCGCCGGCGATCCGGCCCTGTTTGAATATCCGCTCCTCTACATTCACGGGCGGAAAAATTTTCAGCTTTCCGCAGCGGAGCGTGACGCTCTCAAAAGTTACCTCGAAAATGGGGGCTTCATGCTGGCGGATGCCTGTTGCGGCTCCCAGCAGTTCGATATCAGTTTTCGAAAAATCGTGGAAGAAATGTTTGGACGAAAACTCGAACCAATCCCCGCTGACAATGAGATTTATCATCTGGAACTTGGATACGACATTCGCAAGGTGAAGCGCAGGATCCCCTCCCGCAACCCGAATGTTTCCAGCCTCGCCCTTGAAGAGTCCCTGGGAACTCCCGTTCTGGAAGGCATTAAGATGGACGATAAATATGTCCTGGTCTATAGCAAATATGATCTCAGCTGCGCTCTGGAACGGCAGTCCACGAGTGCCTGTGCAGGCTATCCCACGGAAGATGCCATTAAAATCGGCGTGAACCTGGTGCTGTATGGGCTGCTGCAATAACCCCCGGAGTCCACCGGGAAACTGGTCCATTCTGGAAAGTGCAGGGCACCGATCCTGCTTGAATTTTGAACCGGAAAACGACAGGAACGTTGGAGAGCGTTCTGTTGTTTTCCAGCTTCCTGCAACAGGGCAAATCGACCTTCCTCTTGCATTCTTTTCCAGCGAGGCATACGCTTTATGGATCGTTGATGCTTCGTTCTCCGTTGATTACTGAAATTCCATTGTCTGGTTGGAGCCGTGTCGCCAGCTTCTTTTTTGGAGGCTTGAAAATGAATTGCTACCTCCACCCCCCCTTCACCCACTCCCTCCCACTCGTCCTTCCTATCTCCTCCCCCCTTTCCTCCCCC